>WNGF01002118.1_pt1 | contig 28273 bp, 22 predicted proteins | sample 5400641 | NCBI WGS metagenome assembly WNGF01 (sample SAMN13153371, study PRJNA577476) | soil metagenome | isolation source: 80 cm soil or saprolite under grassland replicate 2 | place: USA:California | collected 2016-06-15 | reverse complement strand
TTGAACTTTGAACTTTGAACTCAGCCAGCACGTTCTCCAGGTAATCGCGATATTCACAGGGAGGCGTTGCGCCAATCAGCGCTTCGAACCGGGCCGCGGAAAGAAATCCGCAACGAAAGGCAACCTCCTCCGGACAGCCGATCTTGATGCCCTGCCGTTTTTCGATGGTCTGCACATAGACGGAGGCGTCGTGCAGGCTGCTGCTGGTGCCCGCGTCGAGCCAGGCAAAGCCACGGCTGAGCGGAATGACGCGAAGCTGCCCGCGCCGAAGGTATTCCAGGTTGACGTCGGTAATTTCCAGTTCGCCGCGCCCCGACGGCTTGAGGCGTCGGGCAATCTCCATCACTTGAGGATCGTAAAGATAAATCCCTGGGACGACAAAATGGCTTTTCGGGTTGCTCGGTTTTTCCTCGATCGACTTCGCCTGGCCCTGGGCATCCAACTCGACCACGCCATAGCGCCGGGGATTGTTGACCTGATAGCCAAAGATCGTGGCCCCGGTCTTGAACTCCGCGAAGGCGTGCGGAAAACTATCGCTGCCGAAGAAAATATTATCGCCGAGGATGAGCGTGACATTTTCCTGGCCGACGAATGATTCGGCGATCCGGAACGCCTGGGCGATGCCGGCGGGCTTGGGTTGCTCGCGGTATTCGATGGAGATGCCCCACTGGGCACCGTCCCCGAGCAGTTGACGAAACCGCGGCAGATCCGCCGGCGCCGAGATCAGGCAGATCTCCCGAATGCCACTGGCCATGAGCGTGGTCAGAGGGTAGTAGACCATCGGCTTGTCGTAGACGGGTTGGAGCTGTTTGCTGGCGACCAGCGTCAGCGGGAACAGTCGCGAACCGGTGCCGCCGGCGAGGAGGATGCCTTTCATTGGATCGATGCTAAAGAACTTGGGTTCCGGGCGGGAAGCGCAATTTCCACCGACGAGTCCGCGGGCCGTCCCTCATTCGCGTCACGGATTCAGGAAGGACGGGAAAAAGTATAACGCAGCCAGGTGGTCTGGAGGCTTCGGGCCCCTGCCTTGGGCCAATACCAGTAATTGAACAAACTGCCGGTGACCAGGGGAACCACGGCAAATGCGCCAAGCCCGAGATCGGTCGATTGGGTCAGGAGCAGCACCAGCAACAGATTCACCACGTTCGTGGTCACCATCGGCCAAAGCGACGGGACGCGGTTTTCCGTCGAAAGGAGGGTCGTCCAAAAGCCGACCAACGATTCGAGCAATCCATTGGCCAGCAGCAATAGGAACCAGGACGCAGCCATGAGTTCCTTATTGGATCCCATCCAGCGCAGGAGGGAAGGGCCGAAGAAAAAGGCGCCGGCGGCCAGGACGCAGTAGGTCAGGACTTGCAACCAGACCCGGGCCCAGAGCAGATGTCGCAAGGCGGCGTCGTCCCGGCGGGCGCGGCATTGGCCGACCACGGGCCATTTGACACTGGTCCAGACCATGGCCATGCCCTGAATAATCGTGACGACCTGGAGCGAGAGGCCGTATTGCGCATTGGCGGCCAGGCCGAAGAGCTTGAAGCAAATCAGCGCGTTCGCGTTGGAGCCAAGGTATCCGCTGAAAAGTTGCAAACCAACCCGCCAACTGTTCGGCCAGAGAATCCGGAGCAGAGCCACCACCTCGGCGCGTCCCGGCCGCGGATCCTCTTCCGGCGGCAACAACCTCAGGCAGGTTCGCCGTGACCACCACCGGATCAGGAAACTGGACAGGATGCCGGCGGCAAAGACGCTGGCCAACCCGGCTCCGAGGAGGAGCAAAACGCATGAGACCGCCAATTTCAAGGCGTAACCGACAAACAGGATGCGCGCGCTGGCCAGAACCTGGTTCATCCCGCGCAGAAACACGTTCCACCAGCCCGCATAAATATCGAGAGCCACATTCGACAGCGCCAGTCCCCATGCCAGCCACGCGACCATTGGACGTGACGTTTCGTGCACCCCCAGGCGGATCATTCCGGTGCCGATCCCACCGAGGACAAAAAGGACCAGCAGAGCCAGGAACCCGTAAAAGACGCGGGTTGCTTGCGCCAGTTTCCACACCAAGGCGTAATTGGGCCGACCGTCCGGCGGTCGGTCCGGGTCAAGGCCGTGAGCGGTCAGTTGCCTGGCGCCGCCCATGGCGTAGCTGACGCTGCGGTCCACGGAGACGGCGACGCCGAAGTCCAGCAATGGAACGATCGCCTGCAGGCTCAGCAGCACGTAATAGAAACCCAGATCATTCGTGGGCAGGAGATACAAAAGCAGAGGCAAGAGCAGGACACCTGAGGCCAGTCGCAAGCCGTTCATGCCCCACGACCAGACCACCGCGGAATTCCAGAGCCTCGCAAGAAATCCCATCGACCCGGCGGAGCCGGCAACTCGCCCGATACTCATGTCGAGCGGCGAGCATTCGGAGTTCATACGCGAAAATCAACGCAATTGCGGGCCAGATCTCCGGACTGACGAATTTGAAGAAACGTGGCGCGGGAGCATCCGGGTCGGCCTCCTCCCAGTCGAAGATCTTGCTGACGAAGATGACGATTTGATCCGTGGAGGATGTCCTCGCTCCTGGGTCCGGGCACGATCGAGACGTTCCCGGCCTGGATCCGGAGCGCTCCCGACTGGACAGGGGAGGGTCACCAAGTTAGCCTCCGTGAAGTGAAATATGTGGCGTTGAAGCAATTGTGTGAGTCGAAAGACCCCCGATTTTGGGCGGAATTGCAACGTCTGACGAACCAGGTGGAAGAGTTTGTTCAGTTGCTTGAGCTATCGGTATGGCGGCAACGAGGGCTCAAGCGAAAGGTGCCAAGAACAGAACCTGGAAAACCCTTGCGCGTCGCGATCCTTGGAGGGTGCAGCTTAAAGCTACTGAGCACGATGCTTGGCCAGTTGTTGGACGCATCCGGATGGGATCCGCAATTGTTCCTCGGCGAATTCGATAACTATCCAGCGGAGTTGACGGGGCAAGAGAGTCCGCTGTTCTCATTCCACCCGGGGATCGTGGTCCTGCTTCCCTCCGTTCAGCGCTGCCGCTCTGCCGGTTCCCTGATTGAACATCGTGACGCGGTGCAGCGGGAGGCCGTCGCGCAGGCGGAACAATTGCTGAGTTGGTGCAAATCGGCTCACGACCGCTGTGGCGCGGAATTTGTCATAGGGAATTTTTCACTTCCAGCCCGTGATGGCTTGGGCTCCTACCGCGTGCAAGCGGCCGCTTCTGACTGGTCTTTTCGAAAGCTTGTCAATTGTGAACTTGGGTTTCGGCTTCCTCCCTTTGCGCGCATTTGTGATATCGAATTTCTGGTTCATCAGCTTGGCGGTCTTGCGTGTGAGGACCTAAAGCGATGGTTTGAGAGCAAGCAGCCTGGCTCGCCCATCTTTCTCCTGGCTCTGGCCCGCGAACTGGCGCGAGTCATTGATGGTATGCGTCGCGGACCCAAGAAGGTGCTGGTTACCGATCTCGACAATACATTATGGGGAGGGGTGTTGGCCGAGGACGGGCTGGAAGGCATCGAGTTGGGCCGTACCTCCCCGCGTGGCGAAGCCTATCAGCACTTCCAAGGGTTCCTTCAATCGCTGCGGGAGCGTGGGGTCCTTCTTGCCATCTGCAGCAAGAACGATGAATCCGTTGTCCTCGACGCGCTCGCGCGGCACCCCGAAATGTCTCTGCGCCGCGGGGACTTCGCCGCGACGAGAATTAATTGGCAACCGAAATCGGATAATTTACGCTCGATCGCCGCGGAGCTGGATCTCGCGTTGGACAGCTTCGTCTTCGTCGATGACGATCCGGCCGAGATTGAAATCGTCCGGCAATTCGTGCCCGAGGTCACCGCCATCCTCCTCGGCCCAGATCCAGCAGGCTTCGCCGCTGAAGTTCAGGAGAGCCGATGCTTCGAGCCGCAGAGCATCACGGCAGAGGATCTGCAGCGCACCGGCTTTTACCGGTGCCAAGCCCAACGTCGGGAGTTGTTGGGTAGTTGCACCGACATGGAGAGTTATCTCGGCTCCCTCAGCATGGAAGCCACCTTTCATGATGTCACCGCAGCCGACGCCCAACGACTTGCCCAGCTCACCCGACGCACCAATCAGTTTAACCTTACAACCCGTCGCCGAACTGAAGCAGAGCTGCTCGAGCTTGCCGGGCGGACCGATGTCATGGCTTTTTCTGTGCGACTGCGAGACCGGTTTGGCGATCACGGATTGGTGTCGCTTCTCATCGGCATCCTGGTAAACGGCGAGGTTGAAGTGGACACGTGGTTGATGAGTTGCCGAGTCCTCAGCCGTCAAGTCGAGAATGTCATGTTGAATGAGTTGGTCCGACGCGCCCGCAAGAGGGGAGGCACCGTGATCCGGGGCCTTTACCTCCCCTCCGTCAAGAACCAAATCGTCCGCGAGCTGTACACCCGTCTTGGCTTCAGCCTGACCCTTGACACGCCGGATCGGCGGGAATGGGTTTTAGAGACGAACAGTTACTCACCGCGCGAGTCACCAATCCATATTTCTTTCGAGCCATGAGCGAGAGTGAAGCGTTGGCCAGACTGCAGCGTGTTTTTGACGCCGTCTTCGTGGACCCGCCATTGGTTCATGCCCGGTTGACCGCCAAGGAGGTTCCTGAGTGGGACTCGGTCAAACACATCGAACTGCTCATGGCGATAGAAAAGGAGTTCGGCCTCAATTTCTCGGTCGGCGAGATGATGGAAGTTCAACAAATCGCCGGGTTAGTTGCGGTGCTGGTGAGCCGCGCCGCGCCATGAATTTGGGTTATGGCTAGATTATGCCCGGTGGCGGCCGCGCAATTATCCGAGGTGGCGGCGTTCCTCACCGAACGATTTCATCCCAAGCCTGCGGACAATTTTGTAAAGCTGGATTATCTGCGTTGGCAGTATCTTGATTGGCCGCCGGCTCCAGGGCCGAGGGCCCATAGTTGCCTGGAGGGAGACAACATCATCGCTCACGCCGGTACGATCTATTCCCGTTTCCTTCATCCGGCTGCGGAACCAGGCGCCGGTCCTGTGCTAAGCAATGTTCACTCCTGGGCTTCCAGCCCGCAGGCCGGCCCCGCGGGCGCGATGCTGTTATGGCAAAGCTTCCGCCATTCCGATGTCCAATACGCCTTCAGCTTCTCGCCCCAGGCGCAACGGGTCTTTGCAGCGGCAGGCTTCAAGTTTGTGCAGGTTGTCCCGACCTTTCGGCGGATCCTCACAGCGACGGGCAGGCGCGCCGCCTACTCCCGGGAGCCTCTGGCCAAGAGCGTGGCCTTCCGGGCAATCGAAACTGTTCTATCGCCATGGCGCGCCTTGCCCCCGGTTTCGTCAGCGCTGGCCCTCGAGGAAGTCGAGGAGTTTGACTCCAACGCGGAACAGGTGGCACGCTGCGCTTCCCGTCATTGTATCCTAAGTGCCCGCGACAGCTCCTTTCTCAATCACATCCTTAAACATCCGTTTGGAATGACACACGGCTACTATCTTCGTGACGGCTCCGACCTGGCCGGGTTGGCATTGTTGCACGTCGAGGAGCGAGAAGGTGTGCGATATGCCAAGATCCTGGACTGCCTGATGATATCCCCGGACCGGTGGCAGTATGCCCGGGCAGTGGCGCCATTGCTCCGGCAGCTCTCCGCCCTTCATGCCGACATCGTCATCGTTCACGCTGGCACACCTTGGTTGCAAGCGGCGTTGCGCGCCAATAATTTTTACAATCGTGGTCGCAAAACGCTGTGGGTCCGGGACCCGAAGGCCATCCTGCCAAAGGGATATCCCTACCATATGTCACTGCTGGACTCGGACCTGGCCTTTCTTTGATCATGGCGATGACCAGCGTCCTGAAGAAACAGACCTATCTTGCCTTCAACGTGGCAGAGTCGATCACCGCCTCAGTCTGGTTGCGCTGGCGCCGAGAAGAGCCATGCATCATCGCTTTCATGTTTCATCGGCTTTGCGACGATCTTCGGATTTTTAAGCAGAATGCGATTTTACCGCACCAACGAACCACGGTGGCGCACTTTCGTGAACTGATTGAGCGCATGCTGGCCGCGGGCTACAAGTTTGTTCGTCCCGGCGGCATCCCGGAATGCCAGGATCCCCGTGGATACTATGCGGTGATCACCTTCGACGATGGCTACTACGATAATCATCTTGCCCTGCCCGTCCTGGAGGAGTTTCGCGTTCCGGCGGTCTTCTTCATCTCCAGTCGGCACGTCCTGGAGGGTAAGCTGATTTGGAGTGACGCCCTTTATCGCGAGCTGATGCGGCGACGGCCCGATGGAGCCGGGGTAAAGGAAGAGATCGATCGGATCGGCCAGTGGAAGACGTCCGAGATCGAAGAGCATCTCTTGAGGGAGTTCGGCTCGGGCGCCCTGCGCCCGACCGGCGATATCGACCGGCTGTTCACGCCGGCCGAATTGTCATGCCTGGCCAATCATCCTCTGGCGGTGATCGGCAATCATACGGCAAATCACGCCGTGCTCACCAGGTACTCGCAGGCCGAGGCGTTGACCGAAATCCAAACCGCACAACGGGACCTCCAGGAAATCACCGGCTACCTCCCCGATGCGATCGCCTACCCGAACGCGGAGTGGAACGCGCAGGTGGTTGATTTGGCGCGTCAAGCCGGAATCTCTTATGGCTTTATTGGCGACAGCACTCGCCTGAGTGTGGCGGCTCTAGCGACCACGGATCTTCTAACCCTCCCTCGATTTGCTCCCGCCGGAGATAAGTCGATCGCGACTCAATGCAACCGGATCCGCCTAAATCTGCAGTGGTATCGCCGATTCAAAAACAGGCTGGGAAAACTTTGTTCCTGAATTAAGGATTGCTCCGCGCGGCCCGCTCGCCTTAACTGGTGCCATGCAACGACTCGCGCCAGGCAAGTCCGATGGTTGCGCCCGGTTCCCGGCCAGCGCCTGCGTTGCGCCCCACTCCACGCGCGGCTTGCCCCGGGAATAGTCGCCTCATGTCGTCCGCGTCGCCCCGCTCCAAACACCTGCCTTACGAGATCCGCCCCGAGCAGGACCGTTTCGCCTATTACGAAACGCTCTGGAAACGAATCGGCCTGGCGCTGTTGCTCAAGCACTGTGCGCCAGCCGGCCAGACCGTCCTGGACTACGGTTGTGGCCGCGGAGAAACCCTTCAGATCTTCGGCGAAGCGGGTTTCCAGGTGACGGGCACGGATGTGGACCCGGAGTGTGTGCGGTTGGCATCGCGCTTCGGGACGGCCTGTGCCTTAAACCCGGCGGACCCGCTGGGCCAGTTCGGCGCGCGCTCGTTCGACGTCGTGGCCTGCTTCCACGTGCTCGAACACGTGGAGAATCCCCGTCAAACCCTCGGCGCGCTGGCACAGATTGCGCGCAGCTTGCTGGTCGTGGCGGTGCCCAACTTGCGCTATCTTCATCAGATCACGGCGCGTCGCTTCGATCTCTCCCGCGTCAACGAAGGCCATTTGCAGGGTTGGGATCACTGGCATTTCCTGAACCTCGCCACCAACTACTGCGGCCTGGACCTGGTCGAGTGGGGCTCCGACGCCACCGCGCTTCCTCTGGTGAGCAACCTGTCGCAGAAGTTGCTGGGGAGCCGCGCCACCATTGCGCTCGAGACCGGAATGTTCCGCTGGCTGTTTCCTTATCACTGTATTTCGGTCATCGGGTTGTTCCGGGTAAAGTGACGGCCACCCGTCCTTCCGGCCGACGGCCGACCGTCTTCTGCAATGGTTCGCTCGCGCAGAGCACGGCATCGACCCATTGGAATGAGAATGCCCCGCAGCGTGCAAGCCCCCTCACCAAGCCGCGGCCGCGGCCGAATCAACCCATGGTTTCCACCGGCTTTTGCGTTGAGCCGGACAGGTTCCGCAGTTATTCTCAAGCTTGGATTCATGATTAAGTCTCCGCTCAGTCCGCAGCCTCCGATAAAGTTAAGTGACCTTTCCAGGCAACGATTGCTCGCGGAAATCGAAGCTTACTTCGGCGTGAAGCCGCCCTCGGAGATCGTCGAGTGCGACTACGCTCTCTGGCGCTGCACGGAAACCGGTTTTGAGTTTGTGGAACCGGCCCAAGCCGGCGGCGCTGCGTTCTACGAGTGGATCAGCCGTTTCCCGTCTTACTACCCGGGACGCCGCTGGGAATATGGCGAGGTCGAGAGGCTCATGCGTGAGCAACATCAGACGGCAAGCTCGAATTTGCGTGTGCTCGATGTCGGTTGCGGCACGGGCGATTTTTTGCGCGGCCTGGACCTCCTGCCCAACGTCGAGAGATTTGGGATTGATCTTAATCGACCCGCGATTGAAACCTGCCGGAAGCACGGGTTGCGCGCCTTTTGCGGGACGGTGGCAGAGGCGCAACGGGCTGGTTTTGCCAGGCCCGGTCAGTTCGATTACGTGACGGCGTTTCACTGTCTTGAACACGTGCCGGATCCCGTCGGCTTTGTGCGTGAACTGGCGCAGTTGCTGGCGGTGGGCGGGCATTTGCTGATCAGCACGCCGTATTCGCCGATGTGCTTTGAAGCCGACTGGTTTGATGTGCTGAATCATCCCCCGCACCACCTGGGGCGCTGGAACATTGCGGCCTTCCGCAAGCTGGCGGCATTGCTGGATTTGACGTTTAGCTACCATATGCCGCCGGCGCGGCCGGCTTGGATACGGGCGGTGCAGACTTTCCGGTTGCTCCGCTACGGACCGCAGCGGGCAGTCGGCAAGAGGGCAATCGCAGTCGATCTACTGTTTTCCCTGCCCAAGTTCCTGAGCTTGTGGCGGCGTCAGAGGCAACATCAGGTGGTCGACGGCCGCCCTGCGGCGGACGTCATTTTGATCGCGTTCAAGCGCTCATGAGCCATCCGCTGAAGGTCGCCTTGCTCACCATCGACAAGCGGGAATTTCTCCACCGCTACGAGCGCGACACGCCGTTTTTCGGGACGGCGCCCGCGGCGCTTTTGCAGGGCTTCGCGCAAATACCCGGCGTGGAGATCCACGTGATCTCCTGTCTGCAACAACCGGTTCAGACCGTCGCGCGGATGGCACCGAACATCATTCCGCACGGCCTCTATGTTCCGAAGCTCGGCTGGATGCGTACCCTCTATCAGGGCTGTGTGCGGGCGGTGCGGCGCCGGCTGCAGGAATTGCAGCCCGATATTGTCCATGGGCAGGGGACCGAGCGTGATTGCGCCATGGGCGCGGTATTCAGCGGGTTCCCAAACGTCCTGACGATTCATGGCCACATGCGCCGCGTGGCCGCGATCAGCCGGCCTCCGCCTGGAAGCTTTTACTGGCTGGCCTCGAAGCTTGAGCGCCTGGCGGTTTCGCGGACCGATGGGGTCATTTGCATCACCGGTTACACCCAGCGGCTCTTGCGACATGAGGCCTCCCGGACCTGGGTGGTACCTAACGCGGTCGATTCAAGCTTTTTCAACCTGGCCGTCCGTCCGGGACCCGATCGGACGATCCTGGTTGTCGGTACGGTCTGCGCGCACAAGAACCAGAACGCATTCATCCGGGCCCTGGATCCTTTGACCAAGAGCGAGCGCTTCCAATTGCTCTTCTGCGGCGATGCCGCGGGTGACCAGCCTTACGTGAAGGAGTTCTTTTCCTTGTTGGCGACAAGGCCGTGGTGCCGGTTCGCCGGGTTTGCCGGTCGCGAGCAACTGAAGGCGGCACTGGGAGAGGCGACGCTGCTGGCGCTGCCTTCGCTGGAGGAGAATTGCCCCATGGTCCTACTGGAAGCCGCGGCCGCAGGCGTGCCGGTCGTCGCGGCGAAGGTTGGGGGTATCCCCGACTTGATCGACGACGGAGTCACCGGGCTGCTCTGCGACCCTCAAGAACCCGAGGGTCTCCGCACTGCGGTAACGAAGCTGCTGACCCAGCCGTCCCTGGCCCGCCAGGTGGCAAGCCAGGCCAGGCACGCAGCGCTGTCTCGCTTCCAGCCCGAGGTCATTGCCCGCCGCCACGTTGAAATTTATCAGGAGGTCTTAAGCGCGGTCGCGTAGACCGATTGGAGATGCTGAGCAACTTCCAGCCACGACTTGGGCCGGGGAGGAACTGGCAAGTGCGGAGCCGCATCATAGAAATGCCTCAGTCTCTTCGCCGTGCCGGCCGGCGAAGCCCGGACCGGGCAGTAGGTGGCCAGTTGGGCAAAGACAGACCGGGCCCAGGGTAAATCACTCAAGAGCAGGGGGCACTCGCAGGCGGCAGCTTCCTCCGCGGCGAGACTGCGCGTTTCCATGGTGCTCAACAGGACAAAGCCCCTGGCAGCGCGATAGGTTTGGGCCAGTTGGTTGCGATCTTCCAGGGGACCCTCATAACGAAGCATCGCCGGGTAACGCTTTACCAAGTCAAAGAATCTCCTGGCGTACCGGCTGCCCGGTCCGTAGGCCTTGCCGATGACCCACAAAGGAGTCTGCGCACGCACCGCCGCTTCCGCCAATTCCACAATCCGTTTCCGTTCCGTGATCGTCGCGCAGCAAACGAGCCACGGGCCCCGTTCCACACGCAGGCTGTCCAGAAAACAGCGCTCCACCCCGTTTGGCACCACCTGTACTTTCCGCGGCGAAGCGCCGAAGACTGTTTTCATCAAGTGCGCCTCCCAGCTCGTATTTGCCAGAAGAGCATCTGCGCTCCGGTAGACATCCCACGCCATCCTGTCCGAGAAACTGCGGGGAAGGCATGATTGTGCCAGGGTCATCAGGGTTTTTTGCGCGAAGCGGGCGACGCCAGAACGGGAACCGAGCCCGGTGAGCAATTCGAGCATGACCAGTCTCATGTTCTTCCCGTGCACAAAATCCACGTAGGCACTCGGCGGCCTTCCGAAATAGTGAACGATCTCTCCGCGCTGTTGTTCATCCCACCAGCGCAGGAATTCCACTTCCAATCCAATGGCCTCCAACGCGGCCTTGGTTTGCTGGATTTGTACCTGAAACCCTCCATGAGCCAGCAAAAATGGACAGGGATGATCGAAGAGGACTTTCATTCAGGTGTCCCACAGGTCAGCATCAGCGGGCGAAAATCTGGGGAAAGCGCGAGTCGAAGGCGAGGCAATTTTTCCATGCTGCGACCACGGCGATTATTTTTGAGAAGAATCGTCGTTTCGCTGGTCAAAGGCGGTGTTCCAAAGCTTGCCTGTTGGGCCGGGGCCAGGGCCCGGCGGGGTGCGGCCAGGAAGGGCCAAATGGCTCGAAATAAAAGATGAATGAATGCGTGAGATCGCCCGATGATCTGAGTATCGTCGGACGAATTGTGATGATCGAATGACCAATTCAGTTGTTTTACCGCGCAAGCTGATCATCTTTGGCATCGTGCTGCCGTTGGCGGCCTTTGTTGGCTATCTGCTGGCCAGTCCGGACTTTGGCTCGTTCGCCCTGATCGCACTGTTCGTCGGGGTTCTGACCCTCCCACTGTTCCTGCGTTGGCACCACGCCATCCTGGTATTTACTTGGAACCTGTCCCTGGTTCTGGCCTTTTTGCCCGGCGCGCCTCCGCTGTGGATGCCGGCGGGACTCATTAGTTTGGGCCTGGTGTTGTTGTCGCGGATTTTGGACAAGGATCTTCGCTTGTTGCACGTGCCCTCGGTTTCCTGGTCGCTTTTGTTCCTGGGTCTGGTGGTGTTGTTTACGATGAAGATGACCGGCACCATCGGTTTGCGGTCGTTGGGCGGAACTTCCTACGGCGGCAAGAAGTATTTTTTCATTCTTTTTGCCATCGCCGCGTATTTTGCCTTAAGCAGTCGACGCATCCCCTTGCAGAAGGCGAATTTCTACACCGGCGCGTTTCTTCTCCCAGGATTGACCCTGGTGTTGAGCAGCGTCGTTTACATGCTTGGTCCCAGTGTCTGGTTTCTCTATTACTTGCTGCCGACCGATGTGGCGCTAGGGCAGGCCATCGAGGACATGCAATTCAATCCGGGGGCGTTGAAGATCGGCCGGATTGCCGGCTTTGCCTTCGGGGGCCCGGCCTTGCTCAATTTCATGCTGGCGCGCTACGGCGTGCGCGGGATTCTCGATTGGAGCAAGCCGTGGCGGCTGTTGGTTTTCGTCGGCGTCATCGCGGTCAGCCTGCTCGGAGGATTCCGTTCCGTGTTGATTTTGAACGGACTGTTGTTCGTCCTTCAATTTTTCCTGGAAGGAATGCATAAAACCTACCTGTCCGCCGTGCTGCTGATTGCCGGTTTGCCGATATTTGCCGGCTTGGTTTTGTTTGCGGACAAGTTGCCCTTGTCTGCCCAGCGCACGTTATCCTTCCTGCCCATCAAAGTGCATCCGGCCGCCCAGGCCGATGCGATGGCTTCGACCGACTGGCGATTGCGCATGTGGCAGGTATTGTGGCCGGAAGTTCCGAAGTATTTCTGGATCGGCAAAGGCTATACGGCCAGCGCCACCGATTATTACCTGGCGTCGGAATCGGCGCGACGAGGTTTGGGGCAGGATTACGAAGCGTCTCTCATTGCCGGAGACTATCACAGCGGTCCCCTTTCGATCATGGTCCCCTTTGGCATCTTCGGGGTCCTGGCTTTTATCTTTTTTTTGGCGGCGAGCTTGCGCGTGCTTCACCTCAATTACCGGAATGGCCATCCTCGGCTGAAGCTTATCAATACCTTCCTCTACAGTTGTTTCATCGTGCGGGTGATCTTTTTTCTGGCGGTGTTTGGCGGAATTCATGTCGACATTGTTACCTTCGCTGGCTTGGTTGGGCTGAGCATCAGCCTCAACGGCGGAGTGGCCAGGCTACCGGCCCAAACTCCAACCGATGGAACAGAGGAAGACACAGCGGCTGGCGACATCGCGGCGTCTGCGCCTCTTCCGCGCGGGTGAGATCACCGTGGCCTCTTTTGCCCCAGGCATGATGTGGCGCCAGCCAGCCCTCTCAAGTAAGATCGACTCTGCACGCAAAGAACCCGGTGTCGCGCCCGCGTGAGCGGCCATGCGATTCCGGGTCATTGTCAACCGCCAGCACACACCTTACCGCAGAATTTTATGCAATTCTCCATCGTCACACCGAGCTTCGGAAATTCAGAGTGGCTCAAACTATGCATCGCTTCGGTCGCGGATCAGGGGATGGAAATGGAGCATATCGTGCAGGATTCCTGTTCTCGCGACGGGACGCAGGAGTGGTTGCCGCGTGATCCGCGCGTGAAGTCATTTATCGAAAAAGACAAAGGCATGTACGACGCCATTAACCGGGGCTTGCGCCGCTCCCGCGGCGAGATCCTCGCCCACCTTAATTGTGACGAGCAGTATCTGCCAGGGGCGCTGCAGGCCGCGTGGGACTATTTTCAGAACAACCCTCGCGTTGAAGTTGCTTTTGCGCACTCGGTCGTCATCGGGCCCGACGGCGACTACCTGTGCGATCGCCGCAGCAGTGTCCCAGGCAAATATCACAGTTGGGTCAGTGGCAACCTGTCCATCCTCACCGCGGCGACGTTCTACCGCCGTTCGCTGATTGAAGGTCGCGGGCTCTACTACAACGCTGAACTCAGAGACGTCGGGGACGTGGTCTGGGTGATGAGCCTGGTCGAAAACAACGTCACGATGGGAATTTTGAATCATTTCACGTCCGCTTTCACCGAGACAGGCCATAACATGAACCTGGGCGCCAACGCGCAGCGGGAAAAGGCGGAGTTGCTCGCCCAAGCGCCGGCTTGGGCGCGCCATGGGCGGTCGCTCGTCGTGGCTCACTACCGGCTTCGCCGGTTGCTCGCGGGCCATTATCGCAACGGCTCCCCGTACAGTTACGCGATTTACACCAGGACCAGCCCGCTGGCCCGAAAGACGTTTCACGTTCCCCGTCCAACTTATCGCTGGGTGCGCTGAACGGGGCTCTGGCCGAGGTCGGCCCGAACCAAACTCCCGACGTTGGACGACTTCGCCACCAGGAATCTGCTGGCCTGTTGCACCAACCGAGCATAGTTTCTGTGTCTGACTCCGATCGAATGTTAGTCCTATGAACTCAGACGGAACTGTCGTGAGCACGCTGTCCTCGATGAAATCTCTGCTGAAACGCTACCTCCCGAGTCGATTGTGGCGGCAGATGCGAATGCTCAAACATCAGACTGCCCGTTGCGCCCGCATGTTGTGTGAACGATGTGGCTACGTCGTGGCCAGAAAGAGCGACTACTATTCGCCACTACCAAGCGAGATTGAGCTTCGCAAAACCTATCCCCGATGGGCCAGACCCAGTGCCTTGCGTGGCGTAACCTATGATCTTGAAGCGATGAAGAATCGCTTGAAAGTGCTTCGGGATGCTTACTACGACGAGTTTCTTGCCTTGCCACCTTACAGTTCATTGTGTGAGGCCGGTTATGGACCGGGCTACCCTCATGTGGACGCCTTCACGCTCTATGCGATGATGAGGCAGTTGCAACCGGGCCGATACCTTGAAATCGGCAGTGGGCTTTCCACCTATTACTGCCAGCTAGCCCGCAAACGGAACAAAGAGCAAGGGCGTGATACAAAGATGGTCTGCATCGAGCCTTATCCTTTCCCCAAATTGAGTGAAATCGAACAGATCGATTTGATTCGGACAGAAGTGCAGCAAGTCCCGTTGGAGACATTTGAATCGCTTCGCAGCGGTGACATTCTGTTCATTGATTCTTCTCACGTGATCCGCCTGGATGGCGATGTCTCCTACCTTTTTCTTGAAGTCCTGCCGGCCATCGCGCCAGGGACGTACATCCACATCCACGACATACCTTTCCCATTCAACATCCCGTACCCACCTGACTATTGGACTCTTCTGCAGGATCCTCAATCTCCGCACTGGCCCACGTATTGGAACGAGGCAATGCTGCTTCAAGCGTTCCTTGCCTTCAATCCATCATTCGAGCTCGCGCTCTCCTGCCCCATGATCCGATATTTCGATGAGCACTTCCTGCGCGCCACTCTTCCAATCTTCAAACCGATCACTGAGGAGCCGAATACATTTAGTTCAATCTGGTTGAAACGAATCCAATGAGGGGCATTGCGCGGAAAATTGGCTGGGCTTCGTTCCTCTGGCCTGCGCGATGATCTTGCTGAGGTATTTATGAGATGGCGTCTAACATCATTGTTGAGGCTGAGGTGTAGTAAATCTCGCCTGGATTTCAACTGATAAGAGCCCTTCGTCCGCATGTTTCATACGCGACCGGCGGCTCTGTTTCTCACGACAAGGTTGTATCTGCGGGTGAATTTTTCCTGTGACAGTAAGTCTTATGTTCGAGTCTCACGGTCCACTGCGCGAGCGTCTCCCGCCAGACGAACAGAACTTTTGGCTGGAACCATGCCCGATCGCTCGTGTAGTCTCGCGGCCAGTTCGAGATGACGCAGACGCGTGTGAAGGCAGAACCAATTGTCATTTGTGGCGCTGGTGGATTCATTGGAGGTCACCTAGTTGGGGACCTGTTGCGGCAAGGTCATCGCGATCTCCGCGCCGTGGACTTCAAGCCCTTCGACGAATGGTACCAAAGCTTCCCCGAAGTCGAGAATCTCCAGCTCGATCTCCAGGACAAGCAGGCTTGCGAAACGGCCGTGCGGGACACCCGAATCGTTTACAACCTGGCCGCCGACATGGGCGGCATGGGGTTCATCGAGAATAATCGTTGCCTCTGCATGTTGTCCGTCCTGATCAACACCCACCTGCTCATGGCCGCGAAGAAGTTTGGCGTCGAGCGTTATTTTTACGCCTCCTCCGCCTGCGTCTATAATGCCGACAAGCAACGCGACCCTAATGTCACTGCACTCAAGGAGGAGGACGCCTATCCTGCCATGCCCGAAGACGGTTACGGCTGGGAGAAACTGTTCAGTGAACGGATGTGTCGCCATTTCCGCGAGGACTTCGGAATCGAAACCCGCATGGCCCGGTTCCATAACGTCTATGGCCCGAATGGCACTTGGGTGGGGGGACGGGAGAAAGCGCCCGCCGCCGTTTGCCGTAAAGTGATCGAGGCGCAACTCTCCGGCAGGCACGAGATCGAGATCTGGGGTGATGGGCATCAGACCCGCAGCTTCATGTACATCGAGGACTGCTTGAAAGGAACACAGGCAATCCTCGAGAGCGACGTTCTCGAACCGCTCAACCTCGGCAGCGACGAACTGGTCTCGATCAATCAACTCGTGGATCTGGTCGAGGGGATCGCCGGCCTGAAGTTGGCGCGCACTTATAACCTGAAAGCGCCCAATGGGGTGAACGGTCGCAACAGCGACAACACGCTCATCAAACAACGTCTCGGCTGGGCGCCAGGCATTCGGCTTCGGGACGGACTGGAAAAAACCTACCGTTGGATTTACGACGAGATTCGACGCACCGGGTACAAGCCTGGCGGGCCCCCTACCGAAGGTCCGACCGGGACGCTCCGGGAACAAGACCGCCCTGACCGAGGTGGACGGCTGCCAGTTTAAGGCGCCGTCCCGTCTCTCGTGAGCCTCGTCCGGAGTCCCATGCGCTTCTCCATCATCACCCCCAGCTTCCGAAATTCCGAGTGGCTGAAACTATGCGTTGCTTCCGTCGCGGATCAAGGAGTGCAGTTGGAGCACATCATCCAGTTCGCTGGGTGCGCCAGCCTTTCTCTCAATCTTTAGAGCGGGAGGAATAGGTTCTTCTCCGCCGAGTGGCACTTTTCGCTGGAAACATCACAGCTCACTCCAATAGCGTCGCTGCGATGCTCGGACAACGCAGTGGTTCATGAAATTGAACCCGATCTCAGGAGACATTCATGCGTCCAGTTATGCTTGAAAATCCACTCTCGCCACGCAACGGTTCAAGACACAAATGCTCGCGCCTGGAAGTAGCGGAGCCTGGCAGCACTACGGTGGACGATGGCGCAAACCCTGTAGGTTTCGGGGGTGATCACCCTATTCACTTTCCCGATTCGCTGCGATATTCAGTCGCATGCAGGGCAGAAGCCCTGCTCTCAGAAGCCCTGCTCTCTTTTGACGGCCCTGTTTCGGGAGGAGTGCGCGTGACGCCCGGTGCTAGGCGAAAAACCCGTCTTCGCGAGCGCCCCACCATTGACAGAACCGTCAAGCTTCTGTCTGGTTTGAAGACCCAGTCAGAATGATTGTCCTATGAAAGCGTTCCTTCCCTCAATTCTTTCCGCGGTTCTCCTCAGTTCTGTTTCCATCTTGGGCGCGGACGATCTGGATGTCTGGCGGTGGCGAAACCCTGTTCCCACAGCCAATTCACTTTTCGCGGCTGGTTTTGGCGCAAATAGATTCGTGGTGGCGGGAGAGTTGGGAACAGCGGCGACTTCGGTGGACGGTCTTGAGTGGATCACTGCGAACACGGGCGTCACCAATACGCTGAATGCGGTGACGTTTGGGAGCAATTTGTTTGTGATTGTGGGAGATGGAGGAACGATCCTCAGTTCGGACAACGGGCTATCGTGGACGGCGCGCAATTCAGGAACAACCAACCGGTTGTCCGGTGTCGCCCATGGCAACGGCACGTTCGTGGCGGTGGGGTCTGGCGGCACGGCTGTGATTTCGACGGATGCCACAAATTGGTCAGTGCACATGCTGACGAACAGCCAGCCATTGGAGATTGCTTTCGGGAACAACCTCTTCGTCGCGACCACGACGAGCAACTCGTTTGCGACGACGGTAGACGGCGCCGTTTGGACAACCGCACCCAGCTTGGCCAACGGCTCGCTATCCGGCGTGGTCTACGGCAATGGGACCTTTTTAGCGGGGGGCGACACGATTTTTGAGTTTCATGGGCTTTTTCACAATCCTGTGTTTTGGACTTCGACCAACGGAGTCAATTGGAGCCAGCAGCCCACCTTCGATGGCGGCTTCGGCCCTAGGCCGTTGACGTACGGAAACGGCTTGTTCGTATCGGTGGGGGCGGTTTCAGCCGTGGCCACTTCAACGAATGCCTCGACTTGGAGTGTTGGAACCAACTTTGGCTTTGCGGTAAAGGCCGCAGCGGCTGGTGATGGTATCTTCATTTTAGCGGGCGAAGGTGGACGCACTTGGAGATCATCCGACGGGGTGAACTGGAGTGGGCAGGAATCCAGCCGCGACTTGCTGACCGGCATTCAATACGCGAACGGTGTTTATGTAGCGATCGGTGGGTTTTATCCCAATCCCTGGGGGAGCTCAGGGGCGGGACCAACGCTCCTGGTCTCGACGAACGGCCTTTCCTTTGCCCCAGCCTCAGTTCCCATTTCCGAGCCGCTCTCGAGCATCGCGGTAGGCAACGGCTTGTTTATCGTCGCGGGCCAGGGAGGCGCCCTCTACCGATCGACTGATGGCCTGACTTGGGTCCGTCGTGGCTCGGGCACCTTGAGAGATTTGCATGGCATCGCGCACGGCAACGGCATGTTCGTGGCCGTGGGAGAGGAAGGCACCATCGCCACGTCGCCAGAGGGCTTGGTTTGGACGCTGCGATTTAGTGGCAGCGCCTACCCGCTCTACGACGTGGCGTACGTCAACGGCCTTTACGTCGTCGTCGGCTATTACGGCACGATCTTGACCTCTCCCGACGCGATCACTTGGACGGCGCAGTACACCGACGCGCCTGGCTCACTCTTTAGGGTCGCTGGCGGCAACGGCTTGTTCGTGGCTGCGGGGCAGGCGGGGACCATCTTGACATCACGCAATGGGATCGATTGGACGTCCAGTATGACGGAGACCTTGGTTGACCTTTATGGCCTCGCTTTCGGGAGTGAGGGCTTTCTTGCGGCGGGTGGAAACGTGTTACTCTCCTCGACGGATGGCGTTAATTGGACACGCCATAACCCAGTCACGAACCGAGGATTGCTCGCATTGCTCGCAGTCGAGTACCTGAATGGGAACTATTGGCTGGCAGGGGACACCGGAACGATTTTGGAATCTGGCACTGCCATGGCTCCTCGTTTGTTTGGGCAGTGGGACGCTCAGCTTGGCACCTTTGAACTGAGTAGCACCGGCGGCAAACTTGACGTTGTCTATCGATTGCAGAACTGCACGAATATGGCGGGTGGCACTTGGTCCGACTTGAGAGCATTCACCAATAGCCCGGCTGGCATGTCCTTTATTGACCGAGGCGCGAGCCTCCGATCGAAGTGCTTCTATCGCCTGACTTCGCCGTAGCTGACATCTTGGTCACTGTCTGTCTTGTGCTGAGAGCCCTCAGCTCGATCACCCTTCCCGATACTTTTGGGCGATAGGAATCCGCCGGCCCACACCGAACGCCTTGCTCGTGACTTTCAATCCCGGCGCCGCCTGGCGACGCTTGTATTCATTGAGGTCGATCAGGCGCACCACGCGACGCACCGTCGCTTCCTCGAAACCGAGCTTGACGATTTCCGCCGTCGAGTGGCCCTCCACCACGTAAGCCTCCAGGATGGCATCCAGCACGTCGTAAGGCGGCAGTGAATCCTGGTCGGTCTGGTTGGGCCGCAGCTCGGCCGAGGGCGGCTTGACGATGGAGGCGTGTGGAATGATCTCCCGTTCCCGGTTCACCCACTGGGCGACGCGATACACCATCGTCTTGGGGACATCGCTGATTACGGCCAGGCCGCCGCACATGTCGCCGTAAAGCGTGCAATAGCCCACCGCCAGTTCGCTCTTGTTGCCCGTCGTCAAGAGCAGCGAACCGAATTTGTTCGACAACGCCATGAGGATGACCCCGCGCAACCGGGCCTGGATGTTTTCCTCGGTCGTATCCTCGGCGCGTCCGATGAAAACCGGCCGCAATTGTGCCTTGACCGCCTCGAACGCCGGCTGAATCGGAATCACCTCGTAGGCAATGCCCAGGTTCTTCGCCAATTCCCGCGCGTCCGCCACGCTGCCGGGCGACGAGAATTGCGACGGCAGGGAAACGCCCCGCACATTTTGGCTCCCCAACGCCTCGGCGGCGATGACCGCGGTCAGGGCCGAATCGATGCCTCCGCTCAAACCGAGCACCGCCGAGTTGAACCCGCATTTGTGCAGATAATCGCGCAAGCCGAGCACCAGCGCCTTGAAGATCTTTTCTTCATCCGGCAACGGCTGGTGCAGGACGACCGGTGCCTGGAAAAGATCGACCACGATAAAATCCTCCGAAAACATCCTCCCCTCCGCGATCAACTGGCCCGCTCCGTTGAACACCAGGCTGGTGCCATCGAAGACCAGTTCGTCATTGCCGCCGACCAGGTTGCAATAGGCCACGGGGCACGCCGTCTTCGCCGCCAGGCTGGCCAGCATCGCCCGGCGCGTCCGGTTCTTGTGCAGATGCCACGGGGAGGCCGAGAGATTGAACAGGACGCTGGCGCCGCCCGCCGCCAGTTCCGTGGCCGGGTTGCGCCGATAGCGGCGGTCCCGCCAGAAATCCTCGTCGTTCCACACGTCCTCGCAAATCGTGACGCCGATCTTCCGGCCGTTGAATTCCACCGGCAGGTTCTCTGTGGCCGGCTCGAAGTAGCGGTCTTCATCAAACACGTCATAGGTCGGCAGGAGCATTTTGACGCGGGTGGCGAGGACGCGGCCGTTCTGCATCAGCGCGGCGGCGTTGGTGGCCTCGCGGCCCGGGCGTTGCTCGTTGCGCCCGACATAGCCGACCAGCAGCCCGGTCGGTCCCGTGGCTTTGGCCAGTCGTTCGATCGCCGCGCGGTTCTCTTCGAGATACGCCGTCTTGTGGAGGAGATCGCGGGGCGGATAACCGGAAACCGCCAGTTCCGGACAGATGACCAGGTCCGCCCCGGCCTGGACTCCGCGCTGATACGCCGCCCGGATCGCGGTTTCGTTGCCGGCCAGATCCCCGACGGTGGTGTTGATTTGGGCGAGCGCGACTTTCATGCGCCTTTAGTTTTACGGCATGCGACGAGGCGGAGCAAAATGATTCCGGCGCGGGGCAGGGCGAAGCAGCGAGGCAGGGAGATAAGGCGCTGAGGCCTTGAGGCGTTAAAAGTTGAATCGTTAAATCGTTAAAACCTTGAAGTGTTGAAGCGTGGGAAGGTCCCACGATTTAACGATTCAACGATTTAACGCTTCAACGCTTCAACGCTTCAACGCTTCAACGATTTAACGTTACTCCCCTTCCCGTCTCTCGCGGTTGTCAAACCGAGAAGCCCGCGGCTTGCGCGTCGGCGGCGAACATTTTCACCGTGTCGAGCGAAAGGGCGGCCAGGTCCGTGCCCGCCATCTTCTGCGTCTTGGCGAGAATGTCGTGGGGCACCGTCACAATGTGGCAGCCGCAAGCGTCGGCCTGGAAAATATTCAACACTTCCCGCACGCTGGCCCAGAGCAATTCGGCCTTGGTCTGTCGGTCCAACAGAACCAGGCTGGCCCGCATGATTGGTTCCGGATCCACCCCGGTGTCCGCGATGCGCCCGGCGAAAACGGAGACGACCGACGGCACCGCCGGGTTCAAGGCATCCGAGACGCCGCGCACCTGGGCCAGGGTCAGGATGGCCGTGATGTTCAACTGCACACCTTCCCGGCCCAATTCCGCAATCAGCGGCAGAGACGACTCGCCCCGGGTATTGGTGATCGGAATCTTGACGTAAACGTTCTTCTGCCAGGAGGCGATTTTCAGCGCCTGCCGACGCATCTCCGGGAACTCGTCCGAGAAAACCTCGAAGGAAATCGGCTTGGCTGTCACGCTCTGGAGGATGTCCCGGGCGAACGCTTCGTAATCCTTGATCCCCGCCTTGCGCATCAGGGTTGGATTGGTGGTCATGCCCTGGATGAGCGGATTGGCGTTGAGGTTCAGCATGCCTGCCTTGTCCGCGCCGTCGGCGAAGATCCTTACCTGTAATTGCTGGAGTGGATTCTGCATGTGCCAGGACAACTTATTCGACTCACTCCCCGACATCAAACCGGTCTTTCCCGGAACAGGTCAAGCCTCATCTCGGCGAGGGAACCTGAGGATTGCCCATTGCTCATTGCCCATTGCTCATTGTTCATTCCGCATTTGCCGAATACTTCCACTCCCCACAAATGAGCAATGAGCAATGAGCAATGAGCAATGGGCTCAGCGCTGAGTCGCGTCCCATCCGTGGGACGCGATGGTCCCGGCCTTGGGACGAAAAAGCGGGGGAAACGGCGCCGGCCACGACTCGGGTTGTGGCCTCCTGGCGCCAGAGAAGCCCATCCGGAGCGTCATTCCGTGCGTGTTCCGGAAAGCCCCACCGGCTTACGCGGACCATGGCACGACCTTTGCAATCGGATGCGCAGCAAATCAAGTGAACTGGCTCATCCCATTCCTTATGTTGTCGGGAGTTCAGGCCCTCGCGGCGCCGGCGCCGGCGACCCCTGCGACGACGCGCTCGCTCTCGCTGGTCGAATGCATCCGCCTCGCCCTCGAGCACAACGTGGCGACGGCGTCCATCCACCACCTCGCGCTGGCGCCGACAGCCAACCAGTCATCAAAGCCATCCCACCGAACCTTTGACAGAATTAACAGAAGTAACAGAATCCTCAACGAACGCCAGGTCAGTTCAATTCTGTTGATTGTGTTCATTCTGTCAAAAATCCTTAAGGCTTTGCCTCGGGAAGAGGGCAGCTTGCCCAGCAAACTTTGCCATCCCAGGAATGGACGTGCCGTTGCGGCATGTCTCTGATCCAAATTCGCGAATCGCAAATCGCAAACCGCAAATCTAAAATCCCCTATGGACGTCGCCCGACCAGACATCGCTCGCAAAAAGCGCCGCCGCCGCGTGGTGACTTCGGTGGCGGCGCTTTTCGTGGTCGGCGCGGTCAGCGTAGGACTCGCGCGGCTTCGGCCCGCCGCGCCCACCGTTGAGAAGTCTTCGATTTATATGGACACGGTCAAGCGCGGGGAGATGCTGCGGGTGGTCCGCGGCAACGGCACGCTCGTGCCCGAGCAAATCCAGTTCGTCCAATCCGAGACCGATGGCCGGGTCGAACGCATCTTCGTCCAGCCCGGCGCGCCAGTCAGCGCCGAGACGGTGCTGATGGAATTGAGCAACGCCGAGTTGAAGCAGGCTGCTTTCGAGGCGGAGTATCAGATCAAGTCTGGCGAAGCGCAGTACACCAAATTGAAAGTTCAGTTGGCCAGTGAGCGCCTGGCGCAGAAAGCCGCGCTGGCCACCCTCAAATCCGACGCCGAGCAGGCCGAACTGGTGGCCGAAGCCGACGAATCCCTCTCCGCCCAGGGCCTCGTGCCCCGCCTGACCGCGAAACAATCGCGCGCTAAAGCCGACGACTTGAAAGGCCGGATGGAAATCGAAGTGGAACGCTTGCGCATCGGCGAGGAGTCCGCCGCGGCCCAACTCGCCGCCGCCGAGGCAGACTTGGAGAAAGTCCGCGCGTTATCCGAACTGAAGAAGCGGCAAGTGGCCGCGTTGCACGTGGTGGCGGGCATCGAAGGCGTGCTGCAGCAGATCGGCGACCGGGAACTGCTCCAGGTCGGCCAACGGATCAGTCCCAGCGCGACGCTCGCCAAAATTGTTCAACCCACCCGCCTCAAGGCCGAAATCAAAATCGCGGAAACGCAGGCCAAGGATGTCCTGATCGGGCAGGTCGCCACCATTGACACGCGCAACGGCGTCATTCCGGGCCGGGTCGTCCGCGTGGATCCGGCGGTCGTCAACGGCACGGTCACCGTGGACGTGAAACTGGAAAGTCCCCTGCCCAAAGGCGCCCGACCCGACTTGAGCGTGGACGGCACCATCGAGCTGGAGCGGCTGGCGGATGTTCTCTACGTGGGCCGTCCGGTCCAAAGCCAGGCCGATAGCACCATCGGTCTGTTCAAAGTCATCGACGGCGGCAGCGCCGCGGTGCGGGTGCCGGTCAAGCTCGGCCGGAGTTCCGTCAGCGTCATCGAAGTCGAGCAAGGACTCGAAATCGGCGACCAGGTGATCCTCTCCGACATGTCGGCGTGGGACGGGCATGAACGGGTGAAATTGAATTAATATGGCCGATACTTCTCAAACCATGACCACCAACGAACCGCTGATTCGACTGGACGGCATCAAGAAGGTCTTTTTCACCGACGAAGTGGAGACGCACGCGCTGGCCGAGATTCATCTGACCATCTCGAAAGGCGAGTACGTTTCCATCGCCGGACCTTCCGGCTGCGGCAAATCCACCTTGCTTTCCATCCTCGGTCTGCTCGACACGCCCACGGAAGGCAGCTACACCCTCAACGGTCACCCCGTCGCCCATCTCGACTTCGCCGCGCGCGCGCGCATCCGGAACAAGGAAATCGGGTTCATTTTTCAAAGCTTCAATTTGATCGGCGACCTCACCGTGTTCGAGAATGTCGAGCTGCCGTTGACCTATCGAGGCATGAGCGCGGCGGAGCGCAAACAGTTTGCCATCGGCGCGCTCGAGCGGGTGGGCATGGGGCATCGCATGAAGCATTATCCGTCGCAGCTTTCCGGCGGACAACAGCAGCGGGTGGCCGTCGCCCGCGCCCTGGGCGGCAAGCCGAGCATCCTGCTGGCGGACGAACCCACCGGCAATCTCGACTCCAAGAATGGCGACGCGGTGATGGATCTGCTGCGGGAACTGCACCGCGAAGGGGCCACCATTTGCATGGTCACCCACGATCCGCGCTTCGCCCGCCACGCGGATCGGCAGATTCACCTTTTCGACGGACGCGTGGTCGAGGAAAGCACGGAGACGCCCGAGGCCAGCCGTTAGCCTTGCATGGTATTGATACGCTTTACGCTCCCCATGAACCCCCTGATTGCGGATTGCGGATTGCGGATTGCGGATTGCGTACTCCGCCACGGTTTATGGCCGGTGAGCAGGTCCGAAAGGAACAGGGAGCTTTCCATGAACCTCGTAGCATCCGGCGTGAGCCGGATCACTCCGCACTTGCGTGAGCCACCCAGAGAGAGATCAGAGCCGACTCACGTAGCCTGCTACGAGGTTCATGGTCCCAAGGCGCGGTCAATAAACCGTGGAGGCTCCCCATGAACCGACTTGTCACTTGTCACTGGCGATTTGCTAAAGCTCATCTCGAGTGTGACGCCGTTTTCAATTTCCAGTTACCAGTTACCAGCTACCAGTTACCAGTTACCAAGTTACCCGTCCAAGCGGTTCATTGTCCCAATGCGTGGCGAAAAGGCATCGAGGGACTGATGACTGATGACTGATTACCCGCGACCGACCACCCCTCATGATTCAACTGCGCCAGATCGAGAAAAGCTTCCCCACGCGGCCCAGCCCGACTTATGTCCTGCGGCAAATCACGCTCGACATCAACCACGGCGAATTCGTCACCATCATGGGGCCGAGCGGCGCGGGCAAATCGACGCTGCTGAGCGTGATCGGACTCTATGACCACTCCTGGGAAGGGGAATATCATTTCAACGGCCAGCCGGTGCACCAGTTGAAACCCAAGGAACGAGCCGCCCTGAACAAGCGCCATATCGGTTTTGTCTTCCAGCAGTTTCATTTGCTCGAAGACCTCACCGTGGCGGAGAACCTCGAGATCCCGCTCTCTTACCGCGACGTCAAAGCCTCGTCGCGCCAGTCCCTCGTCGCCGACACGCTGGACCGCTTCGGCATCGTGGCCAAGAAGGACCTCTTTCCCAGTCAACTGTCCGGCGGACAACAACAACTCGTCGCGGTGGCTCGGGCGATCATCGCCCAGCCGGCTTTGCTCCTGGCGGACGAACCGACGGGCAATCTTCACTCCGACCAGGGCCGGCAAATCATGGAGCTCTTTAAAAAGCTCAACGCCGAAGGCATGACCATCATCCAGGTTACCCACTCGGAGACCAACGCCGCCTACGGCAGTCGCATCATCCGCTTGCGCGATGGCTGGATGGAGAAATGATTTATGAACGATCTCAGATTCGCCCTCCGCCAACTGCTGAAGAACCCTGGCTTCACGGCCGTCGCCGTGCTCTCCCTCGCGCTGGGCATCGGGGCGAACGCGGCCGCGTTCAGCTGGATTGAAACGGTGCTCCTGCGCAGCCTGCCGGGCGTGGCGGGCGCGGACCGATTGGTCGTCATCGCGCCGCGCCACGTCAGCGGCACTTGGATTGACACCATGTCCTACCCCGACGTGCAGGACCTGGCGGCGCACAAGGAACTATTCGCGGGGATCGTCGCCTCGCAGTACGCGCCGGTGAGCCTGGCGGTGGGCACGGAGACGGGTTGGGCCTGGGCGCAGTGTGTGACGGCGAATTTCTTCGAGGTGCTGGGCGTTCGACCTGTGCTGGGGCGCACCTTCCTGCCCGAGGAAGAGTCCACTCCCGGCGGTCACCCGGTGGTGGTGTTGAGTCACGCCTTCTGGCAGCGCCGGTTCAACGGCGAGTCCAACGTCGTCGGCCGGACGATCACGCTCAACCGTCGCGCTTTCACCATCGTGGGGGTGGCGGCGCCCGGGTTTCGCGGCACGATGGGCGGACTGGCCTTCGATCTCTGGGCGCCGGTCATGATGCGCGACACCCTCCTGCCCGGCGGTTGGAACCCGGGCATTTTTCAGGCGCGAGGCAATCGCTGGCTGCACACCGTCGCGCGGCTTGCGCCAGGCGTCCGTCCCGGCCAGGCCCGCGCCGCGGTCGACCTCCTCGCCCGCCAGTGGGACCAGGAGTACCCGGGGAGCAACCGGGACATGCGCTTCGGGCTCGTGCCGATGTGGAAATCGCCGTGGGGCGCTCCGGGCGTTCTCCTGCCGGTGTTGAGCGTGCTGTTTGCCGTGACGTGCCTGGTGCTGCTGATCGTCGCGGCCAACCTCGCCAACCTCTTGCTGGCTCGCGCCACGAAGCGCGAACGCGAGATCGCGGTGCGCCTGGCCGTGGGCGCCAGCCGCGGTCGCCTCATCCGCCAGCTGCTGACCGAAAGCGTCTTGCTCGCGGTGCTGGGCGCCGCGGCCGGCGTGCCCTGCGCCGTCTTCCTCACGGACCTGACCCGGGAAATGTTTCCCGTCGTGTTTCTGCCCGTCGTGCTGGATCCGCATTTGGACGCGCGCGCCCTGGTTTTCATGCTGCTCACCGCCCTGGGCATCGGCGTGCTCTTCGGACTGGCGCCCGCCTGGCAATCGACCCGTCCCAACCTGGGCAGCGCGTTGAAGGAGGGGGCGCGCGGCGTTTCGGGCGGACGCCATTGGCTGCGCGGCGCCCTGGTCGTCTCGGAGATGGCGCTGACGCTGTTGCTGCTCATCGGAGCGGGGCTTTGCCTGAAAAGTTTTCGTCAGGCGCGCGCGATGAAGCCCGGCTTCGATCCGCAGGGAGTGCTTCTGGCCAACCTCCGCCTCGGCGTGCACGGCTACAGCGATCCGGAAGGCACGCTCTTCTACCGGAAATTGCTGGAACGCCTTCGGCCGGTGCCGGGTGTCGTTGCCGTGAGCCTGGGCGACTACGTGCCCTTGGGTCCTGAAGGCGGCAGTTCGTCGCGCGTCACGGCCGAGGGTTACGTGCCGCAGCCCAACGAGGACATGAGCCTGCCCTACAATGTCATTTCGCCCGGTTACTTCGAGACCTTGCGCCTCCCGTTGCTGGAAGGGCGTGACTTCAAGGCGCGCGATGATCGTTCGGCTCCCGGCGCGATCATCATCAACGAGTTTGTCGCGCGCCGCTTCTGGCCGGGGCAAAGCGCCCTGGGCCGTCGCATCACCATCTTCGGCAATCGCGAGTTGACCGTGGTCGGCGTGGTGGGGAACGCCAAGGTCCGTTGGTTGAATGAACCGATGCGCGGGTTTTTCTACATTCCTCTGGAGCAGTTCTACTCGCCGAACATGAACGTCCACCTGCGCACGGCGATCAGTCCGCTGGCCTTGGCGGAAGCGGTGCGCCGCGAAGTCCACGCGCTCGACCCGGCGGTGCAGCCGGCCATCACGATACCGATGAGCGACGTGACGGATTTCGCCGTGATCACCTACCGGGTCGCCGCGGGGGTGCTCGTCGTGCTGGGCACGACGGCGTTGTTGTTGGCCGTGATCGGCATCTACGGCGTGATGGCCTTTACGGTCAGCCAGCGCACCCAGGAGATTGGCATCCGCATGGCCCTGGGCGCGGTGAAAAAGGACGTGTTGATGCTCGTGCTCGGCCAGAGCGCGAGGCTGGCGCTGATCGGCGTCGCCGCGGGGTTGGTCGGCGCCGTGGCGGTGACGCGGCTGCTCGCCAGCCTCCTGGTGGGCGTGAGCGCGATCGATCCGGGGACGTTTGCCGCCGCCTCGCTGCTCCTGGGCGCGGTCGCGTCGCTGGCGTGCTACCTGCCCGCGCGCCGCGCCGCCAAAGTCGACCCGATCGAGGCGTTGCGATGCGAATGATGGGTTTGCCGAGTGCCGAGTGCCGATTGACGATTGACGATTGCCGATTGCCGATTGCTGGAGGACCCAAAACCCAAAAAGCTGATTGGATATGATCCAAAACGAGCTGAAGACCCGAACCAAAGAATTTGCGTTGCGTGTGCTGAAACTGGTGGACGCGTTGCCCAATTCGAAGTCCGGGCGG
>WNGF01002117.1_pt1 | contig 28279 bp, 17 predicted proteins | sample 5400641 | NCBI WGS metagenome assembly WNGF01 (sample SAMN13153371, study PRJNA577476) | soil metagenome | isolation source: 80 cm soil or saprolite under grassland replicate 2 | place: USA:California | collected 2016-06-15 | reverse complement strand
GGAATTTCGCGAGCGATTTGCCGACAAACAACTGCTCGCGAACTTGGAAAAGGCCGCGCAGCGCTACGAAGGCTGGTCGGAGCGACGCTCGCCAGGTCATGTTGCCGCGATGCGGCAATTCATGCAGCAGCAGCGGGCTCAATCGGCCGCAGCAAAGAGCGCCTAATCGGAGTCGAGTCAAACGAGGAGCCTGCGACCCCGTCTCCGTTGGCGACGGAGGTCGTGGGTTCCCCCTCGGATCACTCGACCTGGAGACAATGCATGCTTCGCAGAGCGCAGGGGCACGCACGGGCGCCCCTGGGGCTTTGCGCGTTTGAAGAAAAGGAGATGGTTATGCTGAACGTTCACGCCAGGAATTTGGGGACGGTCGCCGTCCTTTGCCTACAAGGACGAATGGTTAGGGGTGCAACAACAGCTTTACGCAAGGCCGTGAATTCGCAGTCACGGGTTAGCGCAGTCGTACTCGATTTGGCACGGGTAAGTACAGTCGATGCAGGCGGCTTGGGTGTGATGCTGGAGCTGCGCGAGCAGACTCAATCAAAAGGAATCGACTTCAAACTCATGAACGTAACGAAACTTGTAAGCGGCGTGCTGGAAATCACACGCTTGAATTCTGTTTTCGAAGTCACATCTGGAGCGGGTATTTTGTCTGCAGTCTCGCGTGGACGACCAGTGTCAGCGATGGAACTCGCACATTGCGCTTAGCTCTTTCATCTGTCTTTGGATTCTGTAGCGGCTCTGCGCTCGCGTCGAAAATACGCTGACGCCCGCGGCTGAAAAAGAAAATATACGACTACCACGAATAGCAAGGTGTGCACTAACACCTCCAATGGGGAGTGAAAAGCACTGAGAATGACGTGATATGCGATCCAAACGACCAGAAGCCAGCGCGCCCAATTGAAGCCGCGGAGCATAAACACTCCGGAAAGAACCGCGAGAAGCCGAACGAAACAAATCCAGACCAGCTCATATTTAAACGGATGCTGTGCCTTGAGCTCGGCGAGGTGGTATAGAAATGCGATGGTGCCAACTGCTATGAATATACAACTGATAATCGTGATTGGGAGTGGACGTTTGTTCATGGTCGGTTAAGCGACATTAGACAGTGTGGCTAATAGCCTTCCGTATCCTCCAAGGTGACTTTTCCTCGGAAAAAGCGGTAAAGGAAAATGAAATAGGCAATCGCCAAGGTGATCCCAACGAGCCACCAGACCAATCCTACTCGCATGCTGTAATCACCCGTCTTGGCATTGAAGACCGTTAGACTATAGGAAGGGTCGGTACTCGCTGGCAGCAGGTAAGGGTACATCGCAAAAGCAGCACCGCCTAGCATGGCCACAATGTAACCAGTAGAAGAGAGGAATACCGCCCGGTCGTTCCCTTTAACGCAAAAGTAGAGGATAGAGACTAGCGTGGCAACGACCAGCAGCGGGATGATCCATCCCCAGAAACGCAGTTTGAAATTGTCCATCACCTGCGGACGAATGTAGAGAGTCGCGAGCAGACTCAAGATAGTCATGGCAACCAGCGCCCACCAACCCTTTTGCGTAAGGCGACGGGCTCGCACTTGAACTTCTCCGTCGGTTTTCAGCGCCAAATAATTTGCACCGTGCACTGTCAGAGTGATCAAGGCGAGCACCCCAGTCAGCACTGTGTACCAGTCGAGAATCCCTGGCGAAGGACCAACTCTAAAATTGGTCCACAGGGCTTCAAAGAAATAGCCGTCCTTGTTAAGCGGCACTCCGCGTATGACATTGCCGATCGCCGCACCCAGGAAGATGGTCAGCAAGAGACTGGAGAGGACAAACACGAAATCACAAAACGACCGCCACAGCGGGTTATTCACGTGCGATCTCAACTCGATGCCGATGCCGCGCAGCATTAATAACCACAGCACCATCATGAGCGGCAGGTAGAATCCACTGAAGCTCGACGCGTATAGCAAAGGGAAAGCAAAATAGAGTGCGCCGCCCGCTGCCAGCAACCATACTTCGTTGCCATCCCACACCGGGCCGATGCTCCGCAGTACCATTTGCTGCTCTTCGGGAGTCCTTGCTACCAAGGGACTAATCACTCCCACCCCAAGATCAAAGCCGTCAAGTACCACGTAGGCGACCAGCATCAGAGCAACGAGTACGAACCATAGGGTTTCCATTACTGAGCCCCCTCCGTCAACATGAGCTTTGGTCCGTGGTCCAACTCCCGCCCAATCAAGAACAGATACATGACCCCTAAAACAAGGTACATCCCCATGAATCCTATTAAGGTGAAGAGACCATTGCCTGCCGACACCGTTGGCGACAGACCCTGTTCGGTTCTCATCAACCCGTAGACCAGCCACGGCTGACGGCCAACTTCCGCTGTGATCCATCCGGCGGTATTGGCGATGAACGGAAACGGGAAACTCAGCATCAGAATCCACAGCATCCATCGTGCATCAAAGAGTTTCTTTCGCCAGAGGAGAAATGCGGCCGCAATCATGATGGCGATGAACAACGTTCCCAGCCCAACCATGATGTGATAGCTGTAATAGAGTAGTGGAATATTGTCCGGCCATTGGTCGCGGGGAAAATCGTTCAAGCCCTTGACGGTCGCTTCCCAGCGACGGTGAGTCAGAAAGCTGAGCATCTTGGGAACGTAGATGGGATTGTCCAGTCGTTGCGAGGCTGTGTCCGGCTGGCCGATCAGAACAATAGACGCGCCCGATTCTGTCTGAAATAGTCCCTCCATTGCAGCGAGCGTGACCGGCTGATAATTCGTGACCAGTTGGCCTTGTCGGTCACCGGAGGGAAAGACCTGAAAGATTGAAGCGATGACCGCAACTATCACTCCCGCCTTCACGAAGAGGCGACCGAACTCCGTATGCTTGCGGGAAAGCAGATAGAACGCGCCGACCGCAGTCATCACAAAGGAGCCGGTGATCACTGCTCCGCCCATATTGTGTATGTATTGCCAGATGGCCCAGGGGTTAAAGAGAAGGAACCAGAAACTACTGAGATGCGCGGTGCCGTCAGCCGCCAGACTGTACCCGACGGGGTACTGCATCCACGCATCTGTCACGATGATGAAATAACCCGAGAGCCAGGAGCCGAAGAAGACCATGAACGCTGCGAGCCAGTGCCACCTTGGTCCGATGCGTTTCTCGCCATACAGAAACAGTCCCAGAAAGGATGATTCCAGAAAGAACGCGAAGACCCCTTCCATCGCCAGGGTAGTGGCGATCACGCCGCCTGAGAAATGCGAAAACTTCGCCCAGTTAGTCCCGAACTGAAATTCCATCGGGATGCCGGTTATCACGCCGAACAGAAAGCTGAGCGCGAAGATCTTCGCCAGAAAGCGCGCCGCCCTGTTGTAGCGCTCCTCTTTCTTCCAAAGCGCCAGGGACTTGAATATGACTATCAACGGTGCCAGCCCCATCGTGAGCTGTGGGAACAGGTAGTGGAAGGTCACCGTAAAAGCAAATTGCAACCGATCAACTGTTAGTGCGTTGTCCATATTCATCCATTCTAAGCAGTATTGGTTTTGTCTGGCGATCCGTCATCACCAATGTCGTTGGCGGTGATGTCTCCAGCGTCGGATCGCGCTCGCCTTCAGCGGGCATTTCATTGCCACTAGCTGTCCTAAGAATCAACGGACGCCTCCATTACCTCTGGCGTGCAGAGATCAGGATGGATGTTTTATGAGCAAGATTGACGGCGCTGGACTTGCTTTTTGTCAGAAGCTCGTCAGCAAGTCCAGGCCACCAATTCCTTATTGAATCGAAGGAATGCTCCCTGCCTAATACCCGGGAGCCTTTGTTTTCACGATCTTCCCATCGTGCGAAGAAGCAGCAGCTGCGACAGAAACGAAACGATACATAGCTGATCGCAATGCGCACATCTTCTGGAGCCTCATATGTGGGCCAATCTAAGTCTGTCTGGTGACAGGTTGCCAAGAAAGATCGGAGAGTTTTGTGAAGTTTTATGAGGAGTGATTCCTGACCCGTTCACTAGCCACGCGTATGCGCAGGCGCTACGTTCTCCGCCTTGTCCAGCTGCACTGGAGCACGGCTCGGCCCTGAACTCCGGGTTGCTGAGAGTCCGTGTCTTAGTGTCTGCCAAATCCTAGCTGGTCAGCGACATTCGCAGGCAAGTCTCCGAATGCTGGTACGCCGATCGCGATCTCAGATTCGAACTGGGATGATCTTACTCCTGAGCCTTTCTTTAGCTGAGGTTACCGCGGAAGGGCAATTGAACTCTCGCCGCCGTCGCGCATCGCAGATTCAGAATCAAAACTGGACCCTTAACTTACCTTGGAATACGCGCGGCAGATTGGTCTGAGTCGTGACCTTGCCGAAGGCTGCATTAGTAATGTTTGTATTGATACCTCCGAAACGAACATAATTGAAGATGTTGAACGCATCAACGCCGAATACAACCCGTAGATTCTCGGTGACTTGAAAATTCCGGGAAAGGCTTAAATCGGTATTGAGCAGGTGCGGGTTGCGAAGCCCGTAGGCACCCAACACGGGGGTATTACCGTAGGTGAACGCAGCCGCATTGGCGAAAGCATTCTTGTCAATAAAGGGAGTGGCATTTGCTACCGCCGCCTTCACGTCGCCGTTACCCCAGTCTCCGTTGATCCGCACAGACCCGGTAAAAGCCGGATTAAAGCTGGCGTAGCATGTGCCCGCCTGAGGCAAGGTGCAATTACCCGTGAAAGGCCCGAGCGGGGTGCCCGAGGCGAACCGGCTGATACCGGAAAACTGCCAACCACTGATCAAGGCCTGGACTACCTTGTTTCCAGTGTCGAACATACGCGCCTTGCCGAACGGCAGGTCGTAAGTAAAGAACGCGTTGAAGACGTGAGGCATATCCGTGTTGGCGATTGTCTTATCCAACTGCCCGAGATACGCACTGCGTATTCCGAAAATGTTTCCCAACGCCTTACTGAAAGTGTAATTGACGTTGTATGTCAGCCCACGTGTAAGGCGCTGCTGGAGGGATGCTTGCATTGCGTGGTAGTTGGTCTGACCGACATTTCCGTAAGGATCGGCAATACCACCATACTGCGGAAACGGTCGCAGCATCTGAGCAATCGTCCCGGTGAAAGTAGCGAATGGCAGTGCGATGCCGGGCACAATTGCTGCAGCCGCAGCAACATTAGCCGGAGTGGCATTTTGGTTTAGCAGGTTTCCCAATACCAAGTATTTGGGGTCGATCTGATTAGACCAAATGCCGTGGCCGGCCCCGGCTAGCTGTTTGCCATTGCTTCCCACGTAGGCCGCAGTCAGGACCAATGAAGAAGTGAGGGAGCGCTGTATCGACAGATTCCAATTCTGATAGCGAGGAGGCTGACTGTTCGGATCAGCATAAGTCAAGGTGCCACCCGCTACGCCCGGGGCATTGAATCCGGTCAGATAGGTTTGATCATAGATTGGACCTTTTATGAAAGCCGGAATGCCGCTTTGCCAGTAGAAAGCCGGATCGAATGAATTCGCAGCGACGAGTGCCGGGCTGGCGTTAAGTCCCGTAAAGCCCGAGCCCTGTCGAGCATTTTCCCGGCCTCCAACTGCACCGCGCCGCGTGTACATGATCCCGTAGCCGCCGCGCAACACCGTCTTATCATTAAGGGCATAAGCAAATCCGACGCGTGGGCCCCAGGCATTTGGATAAGTATTGACGATCTGGCTGCAATGACAGCTGATTGCATCCGGCGCGTAATTGCCGCCGAACCGCAAGACTCCTGGCCGTCCTCCAGCCGCCGGGTTCGGGGCGGTCGGATCCAGAAAGGTAAAATGATCATCCTTCTCTGTGTACGGCACCATGTAGTCGTAACGTAATCCGAGATTCAGAGTTAGGCGCGAATTTACCTTGTAGTCGTCCGCCAACCAGAATGAAGTCGTGCTGAACTGAGCCGTGGTAGGGGTCGATCCCGACACCGTATCCTCAAGGACGGTTGCCGTACTCAGAGCACCAATTAAATAACTGGCATACGAGTTACCGGTATTGCTATTCAAGGTGCTGCCAGAGCTGAATTGGGCCGTTTGACTATTGCTGAAGTTGGCGACAAAAAAGCTTCCGGTGTCATCGTTTTTTACTTTGTCATAGGTCCGCTGGTACTGGAAACCGAATTTGAATGAATGTTTGCCCCTAACGTACAACACGCTGTCTTGAAGGGTATAGTTATAATTATTATCCTCGAAGTCTCTGGAATTCACAGCGCGCCAACCAGTGGGAGAGTTGGACCCGCCAAAAGTTGCCTCAAGGAAAGCGTCGCTGGCGTCACCGGGAGGTAGGCCCATGAGGCCGGACTGGGTTGACCACTTGCCGTCTGACGTAGCGTTGGTGATGGGAACGAAGAAATGGTTGTAGCCAAAGCTCAGTTGGTTAACCAGATTGGGGCCGATGGACCAGCTGTGTTTCACTTGCAACACCTTCGGGATTTCCGCAACTAACCGCGTGTCTGTATATGGCAGGGGCAAAGCAGACTGAGGAAAGGCAGAACTGACCTCTCTGTATGGCCCGGACTGACTTCTCTTGCCATATGTATATAGTCCCGATAGACGCTGACTATCCGTGATGTTCCAATCGATTTTTACGTTGTAGCTATTGTTGTCGTACCCGACCGGCACTTGTCCCAGGTAATTGTTCGCTATCCCGGTGGTCGTCGGCGCGGGCAAGAGGGACTGATAGACTTTCGAGATGGATGAAATGCGCGCTGCTGGAATGATGTTGAGGCCAAGCGGATTGCCTCCGGTTGCGCGCGAAGGATCGCTGAACTGTGTTCGAGTGCATACTCCGGCAACACACACCGTCGAAAGCGGGTCGTAAATATTTACCCCCAACTCGGTGAAATCTCCCGACCGCTCTTTCAGCGTCGGTATGGACACGAGTTGCGTGGGACTTGTGACGCGATAACGCCACCCGTCGTAGGAGAAGAAGAAGAAAAGCTTTTTCTTCATGATCGGGCCTCCGACGGTGAAACCGAATTCGTTTTGATGCTCAACCGGACGAATAGCCGGGAAGAACCCGCGGGCGTCCAGAACGGTATTTCGTAAGTACTCGAACCCGGAGCCGTGAAATTGGCCCGTCCCGGATTTGATCGTATAGTTCTCCGCGCCTTGCCCGTTAAACTCTACCCCGGTGCCACTTGTTTCCACCTGGAACTGCTCTACGGCTTCGACCGAAACCCCCAGGGCGATCGTACGGCCCTCACCCTGCTGTATCGGGTCCGTGATCGGAACGCCCTCGATGAAAACATCCTTGGAAAAACCCTGGGCGCCATTGACTTGGCCCCAACGATTACCCTCCGTAACGCCAGGCAATAGAAAAATGAAGGCGCCAGGATTTCGGGGACCCTGACCAATGCCAGAGCCAGCGACGGCAGTGCCCATCGCCAGTGGCAGATTGGTATACAACTCATTTCGGATTGTCGTCCCGAGTCGGGCATCGGAAGTATTCAATTGTGCGGGAGCCTCTGACACAGTGACTGTTTCAGTCACTTTGCCGACTTGAAGCGTGAGATTCACCGCAACCGTGCTTAGGGCATCGACGATGACCTTCTCTTGAATCAGCGTCTGAAAACCGGAGAATGTCACTACAATTTTGTATTCGCCAGGAGGCAGCGCCGAGATTACATAGACACCCGCACTATTAGTCTGACTCGTAGTCTCCACGGAAGTGGCTACATTCGTTGCGGTAACCGTGGCTCCAGGAACTACGGAGCCGCCCGGGTCGGTAATTGTTCCATGGATGGTTCCGCCTCCGCCGATCTGGGCCATCACTTTTGTTGACACACCGGCAAAACAAACCCAAAGGACCAAAAGGACAAGAATCTTGATCAGAGCTTTCACGTTCATTCTCTTATCTCCTTCGCGTTTGAGGTGAGACGCTTGCGCGTCGAGGGCCGGTCCGCCAACGTGACGCCGGGCTTACGGATAGAGGCGCTATCCCTACTGGATTTATCTATGCTGGAATCGGAAAAATGGAGCGCCTGAATGCGGTTTGCACGTCGCTTGCGCGGATGTGCTGCTCATCCTTGCATCAGAAGAGACTTCCTTGACCTTACTTCATCATTTTCTGCAGTCGTTGTGTTTGCGCACAGTCCAACCTTGCATCGAAGTCTGAACCTTAGTTCATTTCTGAGGGAGCACTATTGCACAGCGGTGTAGCTGGAAATATGCGATCCGCTTAGTGTGATGGAGTTTATCTGGAATTCGTAAACGCAAAGGTTTGGTCGTCCCCACTCCCTCCACCAGGAAATCATTTGAAAAAACCTCTGGTTGAGTATAATCACAACAATTACACCGCAGTGCTTCGAATAGGACGACTCGAGAGATAGCCGCGCGTCAACTCGCTTTGCATAACTTTCTGATCGGAGAATCTTTGGAGGTCAGGACTAAGAAGCAAACAGTGGTTCTCCTATGCGTGGTTCTCGCCGCGACAGCGTTTTTCTATCCAGGTGCAAAAGCTCTGGGCGCGAAAAGGGAATTGTGGGTTTCAACGCCTGAGAACCATGACATCGATTTCTGGGGCGAAGCAGAGGGCCTCACCCAATCAAGGATCAGAGCTATTGTGCAAACCAGGGACGCGTACCTATGGCTCGGGACCGATAACGGTCTGGTTCGATTCAATGGCACCAGCTTCACCTCATTCACCGTTGAGACGGGAAGTCTGCGGGACAACGAAGTGTGGACAATTCAAGAGGACGACGATGGAGGATTGTGGATCGGCACTTATGGAGGCGGGCTCACGCTCCTCAAGAACGGGTTGTTCAAAACTTTTACCACGGCTGACGGGCTTCCTGACGATGTTGTCACAGAGCTCGCAAAAGACCGCGAGGGCAATATTTGGTTGGGCACACCGCTGGGCGCCGCATGTTATTCCCACGGAATTTTCAAGCGGTTCACTACCGAAGACGGCTTGACGGAGAGTCCTGTTACGGCAATTTGTGCCGATTCCCCTGAGGGGATCTTGTTGGCTCAAGGCACCAGCCTTCACCGACTGGTTAACGGAAAATTCTCTGTAGTTAAAGACGTCGTTGAAACAAGTGATGGACAGCTTGATCACCTGGTGAGTGGCAGAGATGGTTCGGTGTGGCTCGGTTTTCGTAACGCCGTAATCAAGAAGTGGAGGCACGGCAGTATCAGCACGTTCACCCAGCCTGAGAATCTTACCCAGCGGATAAGTCAGCTTTACGAAGATTCGGAAGGGATCCTTTGGGTGGCACTGCGAGATGGAGTAGCCAGGCTTAGAGATGGAAAGTTTGAATCAGTGCCCCTCGGAGACGGCAATACGAATTTGGGAGTAGTGTACAGCGTTTTCAGGGATCGCGAAGACAACGTCTGGATCGGGTTTCAATCCAACGGACTCGGACGTCTAAGAACAAAACAACTCTTTACAATCTCGAAACCTGATGGACTACCCAACGAGAGCACCCGTTCCGTCTTTCAGGACAGCCGAGGAACCCTCTGGATCGGTACGGTGAATGGATTTGCCGGATACAAGAACGGCAGCAAAACGATTTATCAGAATTTAAATGGTTCGCCCATTGGCTCAGTCAGATCGCTTGCTGAAGACGCGGAGGGTAACCTTTGGGTTGGCGCAGAACAGGACCTGCTCATTCTCTCCCGCGCCGGGCTGCGCAAGCTTTCGCGATGGAATAGCAGCTCTGAGATCAGGGTGATTTATCGGGATCAAAAGGGACACATGTGGGTAGGCACGGATGGCGACGGCCTTTTTGAATATGCCGGCACTGACGGCAACGCCACGCACTACACCACTCGCGAAGGATTAGCTAGCGACCAGGTACGCACACTCCTGGATGATCGGCGCGGGGCGCTCTGGATCGGCACTCACGGCAGAGGAGTTAGCAAATACGAAAACAGCCAATTTGTGACCTATGCAAAGAAAGATGGGCTTGCTGGAAGTCGAGTGAGTGCTAGTTACCGGGACGAGGAGGGGACGCTTTGGTTTGCGACGCGCGAAGGCCTGAGCAGATTCAAGGATGGGAAGTTTTTTAACTACACATCCGAGAACGGGTTGCTCGTAAGTCTTGTCTACTCGATGCTCGACGATGGAAGGGGCAACTTTTGGTTCAGTTGCGCTCAAGGACTGTTTCGGGTGAGTAAAGCCGAACTACGGGATCTTGCCGACGGACGAATTCCTAGAGTCAATTCTGTGGACTATGGAGTTCGAGATGGAATGAAGACGAGAGCTTACAACATTGGCGATCAACCTTCGGCCTGGAAAACGACAGACGGGGCCTTAATGTTTTGTTCATTGAAGGGTGTAGTAATCGTAGATCCCAATCGCCTGAATTCCAGCGGATTGATTCCCCCAGTACACATTGAGAAAGTACTCATCAACAAGCAACAACAGCAACTCACGACTGAAGCCCAACTGCCTGTTGGCTCAGGCGAGGTCGAGATTCACTACGCCGCTCTGAGTTACATCTCACCTGAAAAAGTGCGGTTCAAATACATGCTCGAAGGGGTCGACAAAGAATGGGTGGACGCTGGCGTCAGGCGATTTGCGTATTACGCCAATCTGCCGCCCGGTCACTATAGGTTTCGTGTAATTGCAGGAAACCTCGACGGCCCCTGGAACGAATCCGGGACGTCGTTTGGCTTTCGTCTACAGCCGCGATTCTATCAGACCTCAGTTTTTGCGGGACTCGTCATTGCCTTTGTGCTGTTGCTGGCCGGCTTACTCTACCGGCTCAGAATGGTTGAGTTGAAAGCCCGTTATTCGGCGGTCCTGGGTGAGCGCAACCGGATCGCTCGCGAGATTCATGACACGCTCGCCCAGAATTTGGCAGGCATCGCGTTGCAACTCGACTCGGTTAATATGTATACGACAGACATACCGGCCAGCCTGCGCCAGCGATTGGACCAGGCTTGCAATCTGGTGCGTTACAGCTTGTCTGAAGCCAGACGAGCAGTTTCTGATCTCCGTTCAGACGAACTCGAGCGGCATGAGTTGGCGGCAGAGCTTCCTGAGATTGCCGCAAAGATGGCACTCAGTGCGGCCGTTGAAGCGAAAGTTCAAATAGTTGGGACTCCGCGACGTCTGAGCCCCGTGATAGAGAAGAACCTGCTGCGAATTTTTCAGGAGGCTATGGCCAATGCGGTCAAACATGCCGCCGCTCGCAATATTGATATTAAACTGCGATATGGCTCCGACTGCCTGATATTATCGGTCCAGGATGACGGCAGCGGATTTGATACCGAAAAGATCATTCCTTTAGGCGTGGGTCACTATGGCGTGACCGGGATGCGTGAGCGAGCTGAGAGAATTGGCGGACGACTAACGCTCAAGAGCCAACTCGGACAGGGCACTGAACTGCTTGTGGAAGTTCCACTGTAACCTGGAGAGCTAATGAACGAAAGCGAACGTCTGCGCATCATGATCGTCGAGGACCACTTTGTAGTGCGCACTGGTCTAGCCGCCATCATCAACAGTCAACCGGATATGCTCACAGTTGCCGAGGCGCGAAACGGACGAGAAGCAATCGATTTGTTTCGACAACACCGACCAGACGTGACGCTGATGGATTTGAGAATTCCCTTGTTAACCGGGATAGAAGCCATTGCCGCCATCATCAAAGAGTTTCCGCGAGCAAAGATCATTGTATTGTCGACGTTCGGTGGAGACGAAGACATCTTCAAGGCCTTGCAGGCCGGAGCTCGGGCATACTTTCTTAAGGACGTTAAGGGCCAGGACTTAATCAGCGCGATTAGAGCCGTAAACGCGGGCCAGCGTCCGCTGCCACCCGAGATTGCTTCTCGCCTTGCCGAAAGAATTCCGAGGTCGGAACTAAGCCCCCGTGAGTTGGAGATCCTTCTTCTCATAGCGAAAGGAGGTTCAAACAAAGAGATCGCAATCGCTCTCGACATCAGCGAGGGGACGGTCAGGGTCCATGCCAGCAATATTTTTGCCAAACTTGGTTGCAAGGATCGAGCACAAGCGGTGTCAGAGGCGTTTCAACGAGGCATCATTCACATCGATTAACCTTTATCACTTGATTCACTGCTTTAATCAGCTCGGCAAATGTTAATCCCGACGATCCCGCGCGTGTCATTCTTTGATCTGGACTTAATTATGAAAACCGTAATCCGTTGCCTGTTGGTTTTGGTCTTCACCCCATCAATCTGCGCACAGCAAAATCCGCCGACCGACGCGAATACACCCTTGCACCGGACACAACCAAATTATCCCGTCCCCTACGGTATTCCACGGCCGGAAGAGATCGCCAAGCTGCTCAAGCTGATTCATGGTTACCTGGACGAAACCACGCCTACGGGCTTCGTTAACGCCCTTACCAACGACCCGCTGACTGATTTAACTAAGATTGACGAACACACAATTCTACGACCAGGCGATTTCCGGCTGGTCAGCTATGAATGGGGTGTGACCTACGCCGGAATGCTCCTGGCGAGCGAAGCCACGGGCGACCCACGTTTTCGTGAGTACAGCGAAAAGCGGCTGCAATTTATCGCCGACTCCGCTCCGTTTTTCCGCAAAACCGCCGCAGCACATGCTGACGATTGGGCCTCTCGTCTGCCTTTGCGCAATTTGCTAGCGCCACGCGCGCTCGATGATTGCGGCGCAATGTCCGCTGCGATGATCAAAGCCAAGCGCGGCGGCAGCAAAGCCGATCTTCAGCCGCTGATTGACATCGCAGTCAATTACATCATGACCCAGGAATACCGGCTCAGCGATGCGACGTTGGCGCGTAATCGTCCACAGCCAAACACGATTTGGCTCGACGATCTGTTTATGAGTGTGCCGGCTCTGGCTCAGATGGGGAAATTGACGGGCGACAAAAAATATTTCGACGAAGGCTGCAGACAAGTCTTGAGCTATGCCAGGCGCATGTTCAATCGCCAAAAAGGCGTATTCATGCATGGCTGGGTTGAGTCAATGACAGAGCATCCCGAGTTTAGCTGGGCGCGAGCGAACGGTTGGGCGTTTATGACAGAAGTCGAACTGCTGGAAGTGTTGCCGGAAAACCACCCGCTGCGGCCGCAGATTTTGGAATTGTTAAAAGCACACGCCAAAGGCCTGGCGGCGCATCAATCAGGAGCGGGCTTTTGGCATCAGCTATTAGACCGTGAAGATTCGTATCTCGAAACTTCTGCTACGGCGATTTATGCGTACGCCTACGCGCGCGCCATTAACCGCGGCTGGATTGATGCGACAGCTTACGCACCCGTGACTTTGCTCGCGTGGAATGCGGTCTCGACCAAAATCAACGCCAAAGGACAAGTCGAAGGAACTTGCGTCGGCACGGGCATGGCTTTTGACCCGGCATTTTATTACTTCCGTCCCGTCAGCCCCTACGCCGCGCACGGCTATGGTCCAGTACTATTGGCCGGCGCGGAGGTCATCATGCTGTTGAAAAACAGAAGATTCGAGATAAACGACAGCTCAGTGCAGATTTTGCAGTCAAAGTAGCACCATTTATCAACTCAGCAGAAAGAGTTTCACCAATGCGTAAGTACGGCTTGACTGTTTTATTTCTGTTATTGGCTGGCTCGATTCTGAGGCTGCCTTCCTTCGCTGACGATCCACCCACCGAATGGATCGATCCTGATACCGGTCATCGCGTCGTCCGGCTGTCCCGCGAACCAGGCAGCGAGAGCCTCTACTTCCATCAGAACGCCTATACTACTGAAGGTGACAAGCTGATCATCACCACACCCACAGGCGTTTCCACAATCAGCCTTAAGACGCGCGAGATCCAGAAGGTCGTCGACGGGCGCGTGAACGTGATTGTTGTCGGCAGGAAGAGTCGACAGGTTTACTACACCAGGGACAACATCCTCTACGCGACGCAGCTCGACACGCGGGCGACGAAAGAGATTGTCAAACTACCTTTTCGCGGCGGTCTCTCGTCCCTCAATGCTGACGAGACATTGCTACTCGGAGCGCGAACAGAAGTCCCAGGTCAGGGGCCGTATGGCGGGCAGGGCCAGCGGCAGTACGGCACGAATCCGGATTTGCGGGAGCAACAATTGGGACCTGACGGCAAACCGCTAACCTTCGCAGAGCGGAAAGAGGTGATGATGAACAATCGCCTCGAACAACATCTGCCCATGGTGATGTATACCGTCAACACCAGGAACGGCGAGGTGAAGACGATCCTCCGTTCCACCGATTGGCTGGGCCACCTACAGTTCTCGCCCACGGATCCCAACCTCATCATGTTCTGCCACGAAGGTCCCTGGCACAAGGTGGACCGCATCTGGACGATGCAGGCGGACGGTAGTGGTCTCAAGAAGATTCACACGCGCACCATGAACATGGAAATCGCGGGCCATGAGTTCTTCAGCAATGACGGACGTGTGATCTGGTATGACCTGCAAACCCCGCGCGGCGAGGATTTCTGGCTGGCCAGCTACGAGCTTGGTACAGGGAAAAGAAGCTGGTATCACCTGCAACGCAACGATTGGTCTGTTCACTTCAATGTCTCGCGGGACGGGACGCTGTTCGCGGGTGACGGCGGCGACAGCGAGATGGTGGCCCACGCTCCTGAGGGGAAATGGATCTACCTGTTTCGACCGGAATCAATCCCGGACGTTGCGGGGATCAGGAATCCTCACTCCGAAGACCTTATCAAGCCAGGTTTCTTTAAGGCCGAACGTTTGGTCAACATGGGCAAGCACAATTACGAACTGGAGCCCAACGTGTCTTTCACTCCCGACGGAAAGTGGCTTATCTTCCGCTCGAATATGTTTGGACCAACACATGTTTTTGCCGTCGAAATTCAGAAAGCTGCAATCAAAGATGAGTGAATCAGTTCCGCTCCTCCAACCCGGCCGGAGGGGTTTTGGTCCTCGAGCTATAAACATGCCACCTCTACCGAGATCGGAATAATCGTCTCAACGACTCTCTTTGTGTGTTCTCAGTGTTCTCTGTGTCTCCGTGGTTGTGTGTTTCGTTCGCAAACTTCACCACTGAGGAGACACAGAGAAGGCACAGCGCGGCTCCGGCTGCAACCAAACCTCAAAACATGATCCACGCGCATCACACGAAGTGAAATCACACGAAGTAACACTGACAACATTTCGTGTCAGTTCGTGTCTTTGGTTCGTGTAGTTTCGTGGATCGATTGTTTACTCAAAAAAACTGCTCAAGAAAATAAGAGGTTGACGGTTTGTTTCACAGAGATTTGATTATTCCGACAGGCTCTAACGGGGTGAAACCGAGTTAACGCTTTTTTCACAGCTTCGGGCGTGGGTGTGATTTGTCACTTGATTGGCTCGTAGATCTCAATCTCGACAATGCTCAACGTACCTTGAGCGCCGCCCTTGCCGGCAGAGGATTGCTGATCCGGCGTGCCGGGAATCTCGACGATGTTGCCGTAGGCGTCCCTGTTGCTCGCATTCCCCACCAGTTCTATTTTCAAGCTCTTCCCGGTCACTGGTTGAAACTCAAACGTCACGTAGCCGAGACTCCGTGGTGTGTCCCCGGCGAAGACAACACGATCGTCCACCGTGATACGGATGGGATACGACTGCGTCCGCCAGCCCGCCAGCTTAAGCGTTACCGCACCGACGCTCGCCGGCCGCTCAAAGTCATACTTGATCCACCCGGTAGAAATTTGGCCATCGTTTGACCAGTTCGTGTTCTCGTTGTCGTCGAAACTCTGCCGAGCCTGAGCTGTGTCTGCGCCTGCGGTGACGTAAGCGATGCTCACTGGCCTGCGTGATATCGTGAAAGACGACCCGTCGGGAGTAGGGCCTCGCTCAAGGTTGGAGGGCAAACCCGCGTCGGGCATTTCGAATGACAGTCCATCTGCCTCCTTTACCGACTGCGAGACAATTTCGACGGTCGCAGATTTGAGGCCCTCGGCCGTCGCGTTCAGCACGATCTTGCCCGCCCTGGGCATCGAACGTAAGATAACGCGGTTGCACCCGTTCTCGACCGGCAGACTCTGAGAGAGGATGTAGTTGTCCGGACCCTGGGCGATGCCGCCCCGCCACTCCGCTGGGCCGGAAAACTCGAACTTGATCATGTTCAAAGCCGTCGGGCATCGATTGCCTTCAGTGTCAACTACCTCAACATCAACGAGCGCCAGATCAGACCCGTCGGCGCGAAGGCCGCGCGGTGAAGTGCGAGCCGTCAGACGAATTCCAGCGGGATGGCCCGCTGTCCTCTTCTCTGCTTCAGTGATCTTGCTGCCGCGATTGTCATAGCCCACGGCCCTGATTGTGCCCGGCTGCCACTCGACCCCTTTGAACGTGAAGAGAAAGCGGCTGCTCTGCTCGCCTTGCCCCAGTGACTTGCCGTTGATGAACAGCTCCACCCGCTGGGCAGAAGATACAACGTAGACGTTCTTACTGGTTCCCGGCGCATAGTTCCAGTGACCAATGATGTGGGTGCCCTGCCGTTCCACATCCACCCAGCCGTCCCACATCACCCTATTGGCGAAGTAGCCGTCCTTCGGCAGGCGCATTGAATCCACCTCTCCGCTGCGCCGATAGTTCTCTTCCCCGCGGTGGTGTGTGTTCGAGTCGGAGAAGATGATGTTGACGCCGCCCGAACTAACGCGCACTCCCGTACCGGGCCGCTCACGCCAGTACTCGTACCAGCGCATGACGTTTTCGACGGCGTGCGAGTCCTGGTTTCGGTTGTAGGCACTCGCGTCCTGATTGTTGTATAGGGGACCTGCCCCATCTTTATGGTAAGGCGGCGAGAACTCGTCCCAATATTTCCTGAGCGCCTCATCGCGGGAGTATTCCATCGCCCACATTGGCTTATCGGCGCTCTTGTTGATATAGAGCATCTCGCCGCCATACTCCGCCGTCTTGCTATCGAGCATCTCGCGCGAGCCTGCGGCGCGTCCGCCGTGCGAATCGAATTGGTCGCGCAACGCCTTCATCTGACGCATGTGCTCTTCGCTGACTCCACGGTTACCCGATTCGTAGAAGATAATGCTTGGGTTGTTGCGGTTATAGATCATGGCATCGCGCATGAGTTCGGTGCGTTGCTCCCAGCGCCTGCCGTCTGCGTCCTTTTCAGAGTCGCCCGCAGGCATCGCTTGCATCAGCCCGACGCGGTCGCAGGACTCCACGTCCTGCTTCGACGGTGTCACATGCATCCAGCGAACAAGGTTCGCGTTTGATTCGACCATTAGCCGGTTGCTGAAGTCGCTCACCCACGGCGGGACCGACAAGCCGAGAGCCGGCCATTCGTTCGTGGTCCGCTGCGCGTAACCCTTGAGTTGAATCACGCGGTCATTTAGCTTCACCATCCCGTTGCCAAACTCCGTTTTGCGGAAGCCTGTTCGCGTCCTGACGACATCGACGGTCCTGCCGTCCACTTTTAGCACCGTGTAAACGTTGTACAGGTAGCCGTAGCCCCAGCTCCAGAAGTTCAGGCCGTTAACTTTTGCGCCAGCGGTCACCGTCCTGGTCTCGCCGGGCGCGAGTGTGTGCTGGCCGCCGTCAATTGTCTTGATCACCTTCCCATTCATGTCCTCGATGACAGCCTGATAGCTGAGCGTCTTCGCCATCCGGTAGTCGTTCTTCACCTCCGACTCGACGGCCACCTTGGCGATCCTTTCCTTGATGTCGAACTCCTGCGCGTAAACATAGACGCCCGTCGTTCCCAGGTTGGAGTAGAGCGGCAGCGTCTGGTAAAGCCGGTCGGTAATGTGGAGCAAGACGTTCTTATTTATGCCGCCATAGTTGGCGTAGAAATTCCTGTCATTCCACTGGTAGGTTGAGCCGGTGGCCTTCTCTTTGTAGTTCCAGGTGTTGTCGATCCGCGCCGCGAGAACGTTCTGCTGCGGGGCGGGCTTCACGAGGTCGGTGACGTCAAGCCCGAACGCCATTACCCCGTTCTCGTGCCGGCCAACAAATTTCCCATTGAGGTAAAACTCACCAGCGTGGCGAATGCCTTCGAACTCCAGGAAGATTTTCTTTCCGGCGCTGTCTGCCGGGACCTTGAAATGCTTGCGGTACCATGCCACACCAGTGCTGAGGTCTTTGATGTCTTTCTTGAAAGCGTCGTCTTCATTCCAGGCGTGGGGCGTAGTCACTTCCTTCCAAAGGGAATCATCGAAGCCGATGGCTTCTGCACCGTTGGGGTCGCCGACGAAGACTTTCCAGCCGGGGTTGAAGTTATACTTAACCCGCCGACTTCTCGGTGGCTCGTAAGCGACCGCGACCGTCGCGGCACACATCAGTAGCACGCAAACCAGACGCCCATTCCAATTCATAGAGAATCTCCGCTTAGACTGAACACACAGCATCACCGCTGATAATAATCTAAGACCCAGGACCAGCGCATAATTGCTTAATCGATAGCCTCACCTCAATCGAGGTTCATACGACTTGGCAATTTTAGTAACGCAAGCTGTCAGCTTGCGTAAGATTAAAACGCTTATCATCGCGAAGTCGATTCCAAAAGGATTCGGTTTTATGAATGCCACGAGCAGGACGTCGCGAGCTTCATAGGCTTGATCAAGCCAACCAAAAGTCTTGTCATCATCGGTCAGAGGCGGAGACGTTCATCATCGACAATTCTCCGATCCCGAACTTGAGCGGCTTGAAGGCTGGGAGACGAGCTAATATCTCTTTTACGTCGAGTTTGAAATCGTCCCGCGCCATCATTTTTACTTTGCGGAAATGCGGATTTCTGCGCTGTGAGCTAAGTGATTCAGGACAGCAAATAAACGATCCGCTGAAAACCCGGAAAGTTGGCCGCGCAGCAGCCGTGACACTTTCGATTGGTCCAAGGCCGTGTGCTCAGCAGTTTGCGCTTGAGTCCAACCTTTCTTTTCAATCAATTGAACAATCTTGGTTGCCAGCTTTGCTTTCAAAAGACGCTCTTCGGCATCTTGGAAACCAAGATCGGCAAAGACATTGCCGCTGCCGAGCTCGATCTAGGGAACTCGCGTACTGATCAAAACCTTGTTCGAGTATCTTGAGAACGACTACTCGCTGGAAGAATTCCTCGAGTGCTTTCCCTCGGTAACCCGCGACTTAGCGCGCCAAGTATTGGAATGCTCTGAGCAGGCCCTGCTGCCTTCAGCCGCCGCATGAAGATTTTGCTTGAGAGTTTGTCACTCCCGGCGATGGCTTGGCTTCTCGCATACTCGAAATCCGTCGTGTGAAAATAGTCGAGTCCCCTTTTTGCCAGCTTTCTTTGCCATTCCCTCCGAAATTTGCCCCAGCTTTCGTCAGTTCCGACGTAACACGCTAATGTATGCACAATTGGCTTAGGGTCTTTCGCGTTGTAGTGATTGTAGGTCGCGTCGAAGTAGGCTGTTATCACCGTGGGTTTATTTTCGCACAACCTCGGTCTGAGAATCCTCTAACCGCTACCCTGGTGGAAGATCTTGTCACGCTGTGGTCACGTGACTCGATGAAAATCACTGTCAAGCATGTCAAATGGTGCAAAGTTGAATTGCTCTGTAACGGCGGCAACTTGTAATAAACGTTAAAGTTGTGTGACTGTCACAAATTGCAAAACCCCAAGGGCGCTTTCATAACCCAAGGTCGGGAGTTTGATCCTTGTAGGCGTTGTTATTCAGATTGGCTGGTGGTATTGTCCTCGAAACTATGCTTCGATTTTGGTGTAGGCGACATCGCGAATTTGCGCATTAACGAAGTCGTTGAATTCGACTGTCACCAGAAAGCCCCCCGACATCCAAACAAGGGTCGACAATCATCTCCGGTCTGATCCGCGAAGACGGTCTGATAGGCCCGCCAATGAACTGCGATCGTGCAGCAAAAGAGACGGATGCACTCCTGATACCGTTCTTGAATGCCGCACAAAGCTCGGAGTCGAATAGTCTCCTCACTCAGCTTCTTTCCGGACAGGCCGGTCCTATCGTCAGGGGCATCATTAGAGAAAAGCTGCATCTGTTCCGTGCTGGGGAGGCCCCCATACAGGGCCAGGATGAGGAAGATGTTTACAGTGACGTCATGGCTCAGATCGTCGCCCGTCTTAACGCCTTAAGGTCTACTCGAGCGGACCCGATCCTGGACTTTCGCAGCTACGTCGCCACCGCCACTTTCAACGCTTGCCACCAATATCTGCGGCGGAAATACCCGCACCGATGGCGCCTGAAAAACCGTCTGCGATACCTACTCACGCATCGAGATGAGTTTGAGATTTGGGAGGGTGCAGTGGGCAAGCAGCTCTGTGGGTTCGCTGCGTGGAGAAACCGCGCAACGAACCCGGCGACACCTTCCGAACTCACGCAATTGCTCGATGATCATGATCAGCTCGAACAGGCTCTGCTGGTAAGAGACAGCATCCGAGGCCTGGAGGATTTACTGGGTGCTATTTTTGAGAACGTTGGCGGGCCTGTCGAGATCGACTCATTGGTCACCACTATTGCGGATTTGCAGGGCATCACTGACCGCACCGTCTGCGACATCACCCCGAGTGATACTGACGCCGCCACTCTGGAAGAACGTCTGCCCGACCCGCGCGTGAACGTCGTCGACGAGTTCGAGCAACGCTCGTACCTGCAAAGGCTGTGGTCGGAAATTACTCTGTTGCCAGTTACCCAACGACAGGCGCTTTTGCTCAACCTGAAAGACGTGCAGGAAGGCGTCATCGCGCTCCTGCCGCTGACGGGCGCGGCGACTTTCCGCGAGATAGCGGAGGCATTGTCCATGACTGCCGAGAACCTTGCGGAATTGTGGAACGATCTGCCGCTGGACGACGCGACGATCGCCACGCGGCTAGGTTTGACACGGCAACAGGTAATCAACCTACGCAAATCGGCGCGCGCGCGTCTGGCGCGACGAATGAAGGCTTTTGACGAAGCAAGTTAAAAATGTACCAAGGTAATATCCTAATTCGATTAACGTCTTGAAGTAATGGAGACCTCCGTGTCGGAACATCTTTCAACACAGACTGTCGAGCGATACTCACAGCGAACCTTGTCGCCAGCAGAGCTGCTCGCTGCAGGCGATCATCTCGCGATTTGCGAAGTCTGTCGTCGTCACGCCATCACAGCGATGGGAGCGGACAGTATCCTCTCGTCGGTGCGTACCAACTTGCGGGCCGAAACGGCGAATCATGTCTCTTACGAACAGATCGCGGCTCTCATCGATGGCGAACTCCAAGCCGCGGATCGCGAGGTAGTCGAAAGTCATCTGGAAATATGTGCGTTGTGCGCTGCCGAGGTAAGCGATCTGCGGACCTTTCGCTCATCCATAGCAACCGCACCAGAGAGACCGGTGGTCACTCCCGCACCAGCTACGCTCCGCGAAAGGCTTAGCTCTTTATGGCGATCATCTGCGTCGTGGACTCCGCGTGTCGCGACAGCTTCGGCAGTCGTCCTCCTGCTCATATTGGTAACAGGAGCCTTAGTCTTGGTGTGGAAAACAAGATCGGAAAGGCAGACCGAAGTTACGACAATTCAACGCTCGACCGAACCGAGCGGCGCTCCGTCTCCAGGCTTGGAGGGTACGCCGCAAACGAGCCCGCCTGCTGTTGAAGATAAGAATGGTACGGCGGACGATTCATCGGTCGAGGTAGCACTCAATGATGCAGGCGGCCGCGTCACACTCGACAAGCGAGGCAACATCACGGGGCTCGACGCGTTTTCATCATCCTCGAAGTCTGTAGTATCGAAAGCGCTGATCGCCGAGCGCGTGGAGCCGTCGCCAGTATTGGCGGAACTTTCCGGGAGGGCAGGCACACTATTAGGAGATCAAGGTCATAGCCCCGATTTGCTCTTGAGTCCCGTCGGGTCAGTTGTTCGCAACGAGCGGCCACGCTTCCGTTGGCGTCCTTTAACCGGCGCGAGTTCTTACACCGTCAACGTTCTCGACTCTGATTTCAATGTGGTGGCGACTAGCCCGCCGCTTACAGTGACTACCTGGACTCCGCCATCTGCTCTCGCGCGTGGCGTCATATTTTCGTGGCAGTTGACGGCCGTTAAAGACGGCCAAAAAGTACTCTCCCCCACTGCACCGTCGCCGGAAGCAAGATTCAAGATCTTAGAGATGGAGAAGGCCGTAGAGTTGAGACGCGCCGAAAGGGCTAGCCCAGCTTCACACCTGACACTGGGCGTCCTCTATGCGCGTGCTGGTTTGCTGGACGACTCCGAAAGGGAATTGCGTGCGCTTGCGGCGGCTAATCCGCAATCAGCCGCCGCGCGTAAGTTGCTGCGCAGTGTTGAGGCAGAAAAAAACAAAAGAACAAACACAAAGTGACGTGGCTGTAAAACTGAAATCACAGCCAAGCGTGGTTCGGTGAACGATTCGCCTCAGGACTCGCAGTGTCTCGAGGTCATCAGTACCGTCACGCGGTAGCGTCGGGTCGGTGATCGACATCACTCGCGCTCGTGATCTTGATCGGCGACCCGACGCGAACCGCCTGACGGTACTGATGACCTCTAGCCACTCGCGCTCGTGATGTCGATCGCCGACCCGACGCTTCATAACACCACAAGTCGTCATTGCCTCTAATTAATCTCCCTATTTTCCGTAGCCCACAACCGAAAACGGGGCCCAGTAGAACGGGTGACGATGGTCCCTACTCCTCAGCATTCTAATTGCCGCATGTTGCAACGCCTCGGCCTTCGACACTGGAGATTTGGCGCGCCCTGCAGATAGAAGATTGCGATGGAACTCCAGCATCAGTTCGGTTGTGGTCAGTGATTCGACCTTCCACAAACTAACAACTGTGGTCGGGCTGCCCGCAACGAACAGCGCCCAGGTGATTCCAATAACACCTTCGCCTGCCGCGATCCTTCCCCGGCCGCTCTCGCACGCCGAGAGCACGACGAGATCGGCGCTTAGATCGAGGTTCATCATCTCCCAGGCTTCCAGCATCCCATCATCTTTTGCGCCATCTGCTCCTTGCGCGAGCAGGACACGAGAGTACATAGGACTCGCATCGTTCAGAAGGGCGTGTGCCGCTAATTGGATAATGCGGTACCTTCCCGCCTCTGCCTTCAAGCGTTCTTCGCGAGCTTCAAGGCCTATGTAGACTCTGCTCGTGGCGCCGTACAGTTGGGCCAAGGCCTTCACTTCCCGCTCCGCCTCGGGCAGCGGCGCCAACCGTTCGTCCCGATAGCTGACCTCGACTGACTCAGTGGATGTGTTGCCCAGCGCAGGGTTACCAAAAGCCAGCAGCGTACGGGAGTCAGCATCGGGCTTAACTTTCGGGTGCAGCTTTGCCATTTCACGAAGTACCGTGAGCGAGGGCGCGTAGGAGATCGCGTGGTCCTCGACGAGGTAACGGCGCTGCGTTTGCTGAAGAGCTTGGAATGGCAGCTCCCACAACGGGCCGTCAGGCACGATGACCAGCGTCTTTTTGCCATCGAGTTCCGCCTCGGCCGGTTTGAGCAACAAGTCATACAGTTTGCTGGAATATTCCCGGAACGTGAGGTCTCGTTTTGCCAATTGCTGGCGGAACCTTTCGACCTGATCGGCCAGATCCTTCCGCTTGATCGCGAGCTTGTGCGTCTTCAAACTCAATGTACCTTGGTTGACTCCGTTCTCTTTCGTCACCACGAATAGATACGTGTTGTCCTCTGTTACCACGTACTCAAGCAACGCTCCGTGTGCTTCAGGCAGCAGAGTGGCAGTTTCTTCGAGAGTCACGTTTCGAACCTCGCCTCGCCGCGCTTTCAAATCCGGGTGGGCAGCATAAAGGCCAGTTTGAAATCCTTCGTATTCGAGTCGTGCTTTATTTAAGTCCGCTTTGAGGCTGGTGAGTCGCACCTGATCGGGCTGCGCGCGCTGGCTCTCACGCGATATTTTTGTGTTGAGCAACATAAGATCGTTGTTCAGTTTCTTCTCTTGCTCTTGCTCCTGTGCGGTCATTGCCTTCGTGATGTTCACTCTGCCACGGCGAAGCACATCGAGGAGCGCGCGTGCTTTGGCTTGTTCAGCGTAGGCAAGCGCTTCGGCCGGTTTACTCTGGTCGAGGAGCAGCGCAATCATTTCGTGGTAAGGAGAAATCTTGTTTTCAAAGAACCGCTGTTGCTCCTGCTCCCCACCCGCCACTGATGCACGCAAGACTTCAATGGTGGCGATAGCCTCTTCGAAGGCTCTTCGGGCTTGAGTTGGTTGGTTGAGCGCACGATAAGCCTGACCCGCCGTGGTGCGAATTTCCCAAAGGACATCTCGACCATCTATCTGTGAGGCAATAGTGGTCGCGCGCTCCGCGAACTCCAGTGCCTTCGTATAGTCGCCCTGTAAGTAGTAGACAATTCCCATGGCGCCCAAGGTTAAAGCCTGGCCCCTGGCCTTCTCACCTATTGCTTCGTACTGCGCCAGGCTTTTCTGGAAATAGTCTAACGCCAGGTCGTATCTGCCCTCAGCTCTGTGAACCTCCCCGATGTTGTGTAGCGAAAATGCAATGCCGGCCTTGTTATCTAAAGCTTCTTTAATCTTCAAGCTCTTCTTCAAATAATCGAGTGCCGAGCCATAATCACCCTGCTTCTGATATATAGTTCCGATATTGTTCAACGAGACAGCAACCCCCCCTTTATCCCCCAGTTCCTCAAAGTACTTAAGCGCTCGCTCGTAATTCTTTACGGCTAAGTCGTAGTTACCGTGCGCCTCGTACGTGTTCCCAATATTGTTCAGCACAACGCCCACAAACATTGTGTGACCGAGCAGTTCAAATTGCTCGAGCGCTTTTCGATAATACTCAGAAGCCAAATTGTAGTTGCCCTGTGAGCTGTAGACGGTCGCGAGGTTGGTCAGCGTGAGCGCGACCTTGAGCTTGTCGTCTAAGGTTTTACGCAGCGTCAGACTTTTGTTCAGGTACTCCAATGCCAAACCGTAGTTGCCTTGAGAGTATTGCACCACTCCTATGTCGTTCAGGGCCTGGCCTATCCCCACCTTGTCGCCAATACGTTCCGCGACGGAGAGCGAAAGTTGATCAATCATCAGTGCCTGCGGATAGTTGCTCAGCAAATATTGGCGTGCCCCTTGCCGGGTCAACGCTTTCCACAATTCCGCAGTCATTAATTCTTTCTCTGTTGCCAGCAGTGCATCACGTTCCGCATTAGCTTTCGCCGCCATCAGCGCCGTTGCCAGGTCCTCCTCTGCGACGACATCTCGCCAGATTTTCCACGCTCCGTTTTCTTTGACGAACTGCAGCTCACGATTCTGTCTCCCGAAGCCGTCTGCGGCTTTGCCGGTTTTAACGTCTATGGCGCTCAGCTCAACGACCAGACGCACATTTGCGCGATCGGCGTCCGTGTTCAACTTGCGGATCGCGAGGTTCTTCACATCGATGTTGTAATTCGTTTTGAAGAGCTTATCCAAGGCGTCTTTTCGTGCCGCGAGATTGGGAGAGCCAGCGCTCCACAAGCGCACGCATGCTTCCAGGTCCGCCCGCGCGTAGGCGGCGAAGTACTGGTCCAACAGAGCTCGAAGGGCAGACTCATCCGATGATGAAGCACTTGATGTTTGCGCCGGTTCCTGCGCGTAGACGAAAGACTGAAGACATAGTGCGGTTAAAACTACCAAGGACAGCCAACGTTTTTTGTGCGGCATGCGACGCCTCCTTCAAGGTTCGCGAGAGGCTTGAATCTGGCCGCGTGGTTCCCGGCGCGTGGTGCGTTCAGGGGGCCAGAGAATTTCGATCCTTGTCGGGGTGTGTGGGGTGATTGTAACGCCGTGCGGCGATGCCACAAATAAATTTTCACCCGGCGGTAATACGCGACCCATTCGGTCTTCTTCTTTTCATAGAAACTGACTCTACGCTGACGAGAACATCCTGCGAGAAGTCTTTTTCAACCGAACCGGCATTCCCCCTTATTCGCCGCGCTTTGAATTCCCCCAACGTTGAAATCGGCTTCCCCCTGCCTCAACTCATCATTTGAAGTCTAAATAGACGGAAGCAGAAGAATCATGAAAAGACGAAACATATTCAGGAATGTTGTGGTGCTCATCGCATTGGCTGCGGGAATATCTGTCTCAGTTGCTGCATGGCACACGCGGCGGGTGCAAGCCATACAGGACTCAGAAGACCGGCCTTCTGATTTTGGTTTCATCGACCTTGGCGCGGGGCAGACAGCAAGGTTGAACGTCGTCATAGGAAATCCAGCGTTCATAGGTAATCCAGACGTTAGGGAGGCTGATCCACGCCTCGCGCGTCGCGTGCGTTTCGCATTCGACATTTATGGCATCGAAGATCCAGAAAATCTGCCTGACCCCTCGTGCACAACTCGTTATCACTTTCTCCGCCGTGAGTCGTGCGACGTCGTGTTGATGCCGGGCGAAGCAGCTTCGTTTGATTTCACCGCAACAGAAGGGACGAAAGTCTCACCCTCCATACATTCACTCGGCGGACCAGTCACCCGCGAAGGCGAACCTCAACTAACACCGGAGCCGCACTTGGCCCCGACGCTTGAATTGCGTGAGGGTACTCGAACCATCTTTGTGCTCCCGGCGGTAGCCAAAGGCTTTAACCCGCAGCCAGATCCGCCTGGTGTTCAGTGAGCTATCGAAAGCGAATTTGCGGCAGCAACAGGTATGCGGGTGGTTGGTCCCTGTGCTTGATGCACGCGAATCTTCGCTGGCGAGTGCTGTAGGCGTTAGAAGGGAGAAAATCATGCATAGTATTACAAAGATTCTCATTCTCGTTTTAGTTCTTATTCTCGGCGGATGCGCGAGGAAAGGAGAGCTGTCCGGAGGACAGGTTGCCAGCAACGCTCAACCAACAACAAGTTCCATTCCAGATGTGTCCCCACCGTCAGCACCAATACTGGCCACCAACACGTCAGCCTCCGGCTTCGACATCAATAAAGTGCCGGTCGTCAGTCCACAACTGGGCAAGTTCCCCTACTTCGGCCTGATCGAAGGCTACCGTCGAGGGCAGAGTAGTAACAAAGATGTAGATTTCGACCGGTATGAATTTTTTGATGGCACGAAGATCATCACTATCGAAGGCCGACTCGCGACGATCGCAGCGGATGGCAATAACGCATCGGCGTTTCAGGTGTTCAAAACTTATGAGTCCCTCGTCACGGGCCTGGGCGGAGTGAAGGTCTTCGAGGGGAAGGCAGAAGACATGGACCCCCTTAGGCTGGAGTTCAGCGACATGCGCCATCGGTATCCTGTCTACGGAACCGATCATATAGGCGTCTACATGCTCCGCACCCCTGAGAGCGAGATCTGGGTGGAAGCGTACATCAACCCAAACCAGCGTGGCCCCTATTATCTAACTGTCGTCGAGAAGAAAGCTTTGGAAGTCAAAGCTTCGCTGCTTCCAGCGGAGGAGATGAAGAAAGAACTTGATGCTAAAGGACATGTCGCGCTTTACATTAACTTCGATTTTAATAAAGCCGACATCAAACCAGAGTCGCAGCCCATCATCAACGAGGTCGTCAAACTTCTGAAGAGTAATCCTGGTCTGAATCTTAAGGTCGAAGGTCATACGGACGATGTCGGAACTCCCGATTACAACAAGAGTCTATCCGACGCTCGCGCCAAGTCGGTTGTTGCTGCACTTAGGGCGCAGGGCATCGCAGACAAGCGGCTCGATGCCGTTGGCTATGGAGAGGACAAGCCAATCGCCGACAACGGCAGCGATGCCGGCCGCGCGCAAAACCGACGTGTTGAGCTAGTGAAGACATCGTGAGCAGGTAAAACATGACACACGTCAATGAAAACTCGACGGCCGAATATAATGGTGACGACGTTCGGCGTGATTACCAAAGTGAGACGGTCCTTAAAGGGATCACTTTGTTTCGTGGGCTGTCCTCCGAACATCTCTTCTCGCTTGGCAACCTGCTGCATACCCAACGGTTTCTTGCCGGCTCGACAATTATGAGTGCCGAGCAAGTCGGCGAAGTCGTTTATCTCATCATTGACGGCACGGTCAAGATTCACGTCGCAAATGATGACGGCTCATACGTTGTCATCTCCATCCTTGGTCCAGGAGACATCGTTGGAGAGATGAGCCTGATCGACAACACGCGTCGATGCGCAAGTGTCGTCACACTCGAAACGTCCAATATGCTCTGGTTGGACCGCACCGCCTTCCGCCGCTGTCTCCGAACGATGCCAATTCTCTCTTACAACGTGGCGTGCATTCTCGCCGCGCGCCTGCGCCTCGCCGATGAGCACATCCAGGCGCTTGCCGCATGCGAAGTTGAGAGTCGCGTTGCGCGTCAGTTGCTCGCCTTCGCTGCGAGGTATGGACGAGCGACTCCCGGTGTCGGCGTATTTATTCCCATTCGACTTACGCAGACCGACATCGCCTCAATGGTCGGAGCCTCACGTGAGAGCGTCAACAAGATCATCGTCTCCTACAAAGAGCGGAAGTTCATCTCGGTCGACATGGACCAGCGGATT
>WNGF01002885.1_pt1 | contig 28298 bp, 21 predicted proteins | sample 5400641 | NCBI WGS metagenome assembly WNGF01 (sample SAMN13153371, study PRJNA577476) | soil metagenome | isolation source: 80 cm soil or saprolite under grassland replicate 2 | place: USA:California | collected 2016-06-15 | reverse complement strand
GGGCTGATCGGCATGAACCTCGGTGGGCTGGCTCTGGCCCGCTCCCGCCGTTCCCGCAGCACCGACTGACCCGGCCATGGGTTATTTTAATTTGCTTACGATGTCTTGTATTCGGTTATGTGCCATGTTTATGCCTTGAGCAAAAGGTAACTGCAGCATCTGGTCTCTGTGTGCTACCGATTCATATATCACGTGCATATTGAGTTTGCTGGTGTCGTCAGTAAGTCGTTCAAATTCATAGAACTCAAGCTGAACGCCAAAAGGCGTATTCTCCATTTCAAATGTCCGTGTGATTTTCCGGTTTGGAACAAACTCGTGGATTACCCCATTGAACCCGTATTTGTTTCCTTGAGCATCGGTTGTTTCAAATTGGTAACTGCCGTGCTTTTTACTTTCAAGTTTCAGCACTTTCGTTCCCATCCATTGCTCAACAATGTCGGGCTCTACATACGCTTTAAAAAGTAATTCCAATGGCAAATCAAATTCCCTTGTAATCACTAATTCCTGTTTGCCGTCTTCGGCATTGATTTTTGTTTCTTGTTCCATATTCTTCTATTTCTTTGATTTGTATTTTTTCATTATGGTTTCTAATTTATTGAACCTGTCATCCCATATTTTGCGGAATGGTTCAATAAAGTCGGCTACTTCTTTCATTTTTTTTGCATTGATGTGATAGTAAATTTCCCTGCCGTTTTGCTCTTGTTCAAGCAATTCGCACTCGGTGAGTATTTGCAAGTGTTTTGAAACTGTCGGCCTTGCTGTGTCAAAGTTTGAAGCTATCGCACCTGCTGTCATGGTTTGTGAAGCTACCAACAGAAGTATGGCCCTTCTTGTCGGGTCTGCTATGGCTTGGAAAACATCTCTTCTCAGACGCATTGTGTAGTTACCTAACTACAAATATACATGAAGTCATTTAACTACGCAAGTGTTTTTCTTGCGATTTTTCTAACGCATGTTTTTGCGGGTCGTTAAGCGTTGTCTTAGGTCTTTGGGGTGTTAGGTATCAAGTGAAGGACGTGAGCTGATCAACTACGAGAGTCGCAGCATGCGGCTGGAGTTGTTGCGCGAAATGGGCGCAACAATGCCGCGTGGGGGCGGTGTGCCTTTCTTCGGCGAACTACCGCAGCTTCAGGTAGTCAGCGGAGATTCCGCTTGGAACGTTCCTGTAACTCTGGCGGCGCCAGGCGGTGCGGGTCCAAGCCACGCCTTGCACGATGCCTGAAGCTGGAGGCACAAGTTGGGCCGGACCGACGGGTCACCGGAGCCCGCATCCGCGCCGGAAAGTCAGGTCGAATGCATGCTCACACTTTGGGCAATACCGCAAGGATTTATCAAAACGGCAATAGCAAACAAGGCCACGACTAAAAAGCTAGCGAACGGAACGGAGGTTTCGTTTACGATCGGTGGCAAGTACAACATGACCCGTATCATCAACGCGCAGAATCAACTCGCGAGTGTCCAGACGTGGATCGGTCAGTCGATTGTGGGCGATATGCTCATCGAGACTGAATATGGCGCCTACAAGGATTTCGGTGGCGTACAGTTTCTGCAGCACATTTTGCAGAGGCAGGATGGTTTCCCCTCGCTTATCTGAGGGTGTCAGCGGTAATGCATTCCGGTTTTTCGCAGCGAGCGAGCCTGTGAACTTTTCGTTGAGGTGCTGAGAGAAACGCGAGAGAAGTATCCAAGCTTATCGGCTACGTTTTGATGCCCGACCACGCCCACGTAATCGTCAATAATCGCAGCGGTACTATCAGCGATTGGCTCAGGCGTGTGAGCGGTAATTCTGCCAGAAAGATTCTGGCTTGGCTGCGCGAGGGCCGACATTTGATGTCCAATCCTTGAGTCTTTACGACAGATACCTGACGCAGGCCGCAGGGCGCACGACTGCTTTCGTGACGCCTAGTTTTCCATTATGCTCACACCCAATGAAAGAAAACGTTTCGGCCATAGCTGGTTGGACGCCAGAGCAGATTGCCATGACTCGGCGTTGGATCGAAACCTGGCGGCTTGCAGGACCAGATTTGGAGCGCATTCGGCGGAAGGAGATTCGAGAACGCGACACCTACCGGACGATTGCGTTGCTCTGTGGTCCCGCTGACTACACCCGTCCGCCCCGAGCACCCAAACCCTATTCCGGCCTTGTAGAGCAACAGCGATGGTTCATGAAGGCGGTCCACCGTGAATGAGGTCATTCAAGCCGCAGCCAAACTCCAAGCGATCTGTACCGAAGAGAACTGGCAGTTCTGTTTCATTGGCGGACTGGCAGTACAGCGGTGGGGCGAGCCGCGCGAAACAGTGGATGTGGACCTGACTCTCCTGACTGGCTTTGGCCACGAAGAGCAATTCATTCAAATCTTGCTGCGACACTATGAAGGAAGAATCCCTGAGTGAGGCGGCGGAATTTGCTCGCGAGCGACGCGTGCTCCTTTTGCGGGCGCCGAACGGAGTTGGCTTGGACATAGCACTTGCTGGTTTGCCTTTTGAAGAGTTGCTCGTCCATCGATCCTCGTTCTTCCATTACCCACCGAACATTGCTCTGCGAATCTGCTCGGCCGAAGATCTGATCATCTTGAAGGCCTTTGCGGGACGCACGCAGGATTGGGCAGATGTGGAGCGCATTGTTGTGCGGCAAACTGGCAAGCTCGACTGGAATTACATCCACGAGCAGTTGCGCCCACTGGCTGAACTCAAGGGCGCGCCGGAGATCCTCGATCAACTCGAACAGTGTCGCAAAGAGTTTGAGAATTAGCCGCGCGAACAGTTCCAGCAAGTCCTCTGCAAGCTCGGGATCAGCCGCCGCTTCCTAACCTGAAGCGAAGCTGCAAGATAAATAAATTTCCGGCGGAGTAGACACGGCACAAACAGCAAACTTGAATGATGACGATCACAGTAATTGAGCGCGCATGAGGCTTGCGCGCATAAACTGCTGGCGTTAACATCTGCTCGAATTGATTTAGCCTTTGGCACAGTTCCCCTAAATTCTTTTCACTCAGCACTGATCGGCGCATCGGCCGCGCACCCTGAGGCGGTTTCAAGGGTGATATGGCCATTCCTTCCCGTACACGTCTTGGTCGCTAAGAGGTCCACTCGCGGATTGGCGCGGGTGGGATGGCTTACAAGGAGCATTCGTTTAGTATGACTTTGCTCAAAGTCGAGCCAAGATGGGACAGCCTGCGTTCAGACCCGCGCGTCGCAGTTCTCTTGCGGCGCGTCGGACTGCCGCAGTGATGCAATGTTGAGCAAAACCTATTGACTCTTAGTGCTGGCACACGACTTGGCCCATATGAAATCACCGCCCCGCTCGGCGCAGGCGGGATGGGCGAGGTCTATCGTGCGCGTGACACGCGCCTCGGACGTGATGTCGCTGTCAAAGTTCTGCCCTCGTCCTTTTCTCGCGACCCCGACCGTCTGCATCGCTTCGAACAGGAAGCTTGCGCCGCCGGCGCGCTCAACCATCCGAACATTCTCTCGATTTATGACATAGGCAGACACGATGGCTCGCCGTACGTGGTTTCGGAACTATTAGAAGGCGAGACACTGCGCAAACGAATCAGCGGGACTCCACTGGCCCAACGACGAGTGATTGATTACGCGCTGCAAATTGCTCATGGTCTGGCGGCGGCGCATGAAAAAGGAATTGTTCATCGTGATCTCAAACCCGAAAACATCTTCGTCACTAACGACGGCCGAGTGAAGATTCTCGACTTCGGTTTGGCGAAGCTAATTCAAAGTGACAGTACTCAGTCGCAAACCGACATCCCAACGCGACGCGTTGATACTGATCCGGGTGTGGTGTTGGGAACAGTCGGGTATATGTCGCCCGAACAGTTGAAAGGCCGTTCAGTCGATCACCGTTCAGACATTTTTTCGTTTGGGGCAATTCTCTACGAGATGCTTTCTGGTCGGCGTGCTTTTCATGGTGAATCGGCTGCCGAAACAATGAGCGCGATCCTCAAGGAAGACCCACCGGAGCTATCAGACACCAACAAGACTGTTTCACCAGCGCTCGAAAGACTAGTGAATCATTGTTTGGAAAAGAATCTGGAAGAGCGCTTTCACTCGGCGCGCGACCTGGGTTTCGCTCTCGAAGCTCTATCTGGATCAACTGCAACATCCGGCCAGACTGTCGCGATATCGGCGCTCGCGCCAAAATGGATCAGGACACGCGAGTTGATGGCATGGGCAAGCGCAGCTCTCTTTGTTCTCACGACGGTAGCCCTTTCAGTTCTTTACCTTCGCCGCACTCCAGTTGAAGTACACGCCGTCCGCTCTTTCATCCTCCCGCCGGAGAAGTCGAGCTTCGATTTGGGCGGCAGAAGCGGAGCAACCTTGACCATCTCGCCCGATGGTCGTCGCCTGGCTTTCGTCGCACCGACTGCCGAAGGCAGAAATCTTCTCTGGGTTCGTTCCCTCGATGCGCTCTCGGCGCAGGCGCTCGCTGGCACTGAGGGCGCCGGCTCTCCCTTCTGGTCGCCGGACAGCCGCTTCTTGGGATTTTTCGAGCAAGGCAAGCTCAAAAGAATCGACGCTGGGGGAGGGCCGTGAGGCGGCGGAATTTGCTCGCGAGCGACGCGTGCTCCTTTTGCGGGCGCCGAACGGAGTTGGCTTGGACATAGCACTTGCTGGTTTGCCTTTTGAAGAGTTGCTCGTCCATCGATCCTCGTTCTTCCATTACCCACCGCTGGCCCACTTTCCTACCAGATGGCAAGCACTTTCTTTATCTGGGTGGGACCTTCGGCATCGGCGAAGGCACGGCGATTTATGTTACCTCCCTCGAGTCGAAAGAAAGCAAGCTGGTGCTGCGCGCGAATTCAAATGTGGAGTACGCCGAAGGGTATCTGCTCTACCAGCGCGAGACCACACTGATGGCCCAGCCGTTCGATGCTAAGCGTCTTGAGACGGTGGGCGAGGCTTTCCCCCTAGCCGAACAGGTTCAACAGGGAGTAGGAAACGTGACTGCAGGATTCTTTTCCGTCTCGGAGAATGGCATCCTGGCTTATCAGGCGGGCAACGAGAACGGTAGCTCGCAGCTGACCTGGTTCGATCGCAGTGGCAAGCAGCTCGGGGTGCTCGGCGACCAGGCTGTTTATAGTAGTGTCCGCCTTTCACCCGACGGGAAGAGGGCGACGGTGAATGTCATCGACCCTCAGAGCGGGCGGCCAGACATCTGGCTTTACGAAGTGGCCCGCAACCGCAGGACGCGCTTTACGTTTGACCCGGCCCAAGAGCGATTGCTGGCCTGGTCGCCAGATGGGAGCAGCATTGCTTTTTCCTCAAACCGCAAAGGCCATTTTGACATTTATCAAAAAGCTTCGAGCGGAGCGGGCAACGAGGAGCTGCTCCTGGAGTCGAACTTCGACAAACAACCGACCAGTTGGTCCAGGGATGGTCGCTTTCTTCTCTATTGGACCATTGATCCCAAGACACAGGCTGATATATGGATCCTACCGCTTTCGGGAGATCGGACGCCGTTTCCGTTCTTAAACACCGAGTTCAATGAAGGCAACGGTCAATTTTCCCCTGATGGGCGATGGATCGCGTACTTCTCGACTGAGTCTGGCAGGGTTGAGCTATATGTAGCTCCCTTCCCGGGCCCTGGCGGCAAGCGGCAGATCTCCACTTCCGGCGCCACCGTCCCGGCGAGGTGGCGAGGGGACGGCAAAGAGATTTTCTACCTGGCGCCCGACAACAAGTTGATGGCGGCGGAGGTTAACGGCCAGGGGGCGACGTTGGAGGTCGGAGCGGTGCCGGCGCTGTTCGAGATACGTAGAGGTGGGCCGGGCTCTGTTTACGACGTGACGGCCGACGGCCAGCGCTTCCTTGTCAATACTGCGGTGGAACAGAAAACCTCCTCGCCCATCACCCTGGTGGTTAACTGGACTGCGGACTTGAAGAAGTGACTCTAGCGTTAGGAACAAAACTCGGCCGATACGAAATCCGCTCCCCGATTGGTGCCGGCGGGATGGGTGAGGTGTATCGGGCGCGCGATGAGAAGCTGAATCGCGATGTGGCGATCAAAGTCTTACCTGCCACGCTTTCGCAGAATGCGGATCGGCTACGCAGGTTTGAACAAGAGGCGCAGGCTGCCGGCGCGCTAAATCATCCGAACATTCTCGCCGTTTACGATGTCGGCATGCACGATGGCGCGCCTTACGTGGTGTCTGAGTTGCTCGAAGGTGAATCCCTGAAGGAGCGTCTCGGCGATGGGCCGTTAGCACAACGGAAAGCTGTCGACTACGCGGTGCAGATTGCACATGGTCTTGCCGCCGCGCACGGAAAGGGCATCATCCATCGCGATCTCAAACCCGACAATCTCTTCATCAGAGAGGTTGAAACCCTCTTCCGGGCGCATCACGAACGCGTTTTTCGCACGGCACATCGCATCACCGGCAGCGCCGCTGATGCGGAGGACGTGTTGCAAACGGTTTTCCTGCGCCTGGTCAAAGGTCAGGAGAGCTACGATCTTTCCGGGCACCCGGAAGCTTACCTTTCGCGCGCGGCGATTAACGCTTCATTGGATTGGAGGCATTCGGACGGCCATCGACGAAGGAGCCACAATCATCACCCACCAAACAAATGTGGCATTACTTTGAGCGGGCCGCGAAGGCAGCGCACACCATCAATCCGGATCGGCTCTCGATATCCAAAAAACCACTTAAGCTTCAGACTGTGGACTCTGAAAGTACGCTGACCGATGGCAAGCGGACAATCAAGCTATACACAATGACCGGCTGCGAGCATACGGTCGACCTGCTCATGGTCTACCTGCCGACTGAGAAAATCCTGGCTGAGGCAGACGCTTATACACCTCCCGAGACACCAAGCACCTCACTCATCGCGCCTAAGATTCCTGATGCTGCCCTCTCTATGACAACATTCAACGGCTGAAACTTGACGTGCGTACAATTGTTCCATTCCACGGCGCACGAACGGTCGACCTGGCGGAGGTGGCGAAGCAGGGCGGCAGAACAACCGCGCCGGCAAACTAATTCATTATTCGTCAATCTCGGCATCGGCCTAGGTCGGATTCTTCCCGGGCCTTCCATTTGCGTCAGGCTATCTCCTCAATCAACTTCCGTGTTAATTCTTCGTCTGGACCTGAACTCACGCATCTCCTGACGATAACGAACCAGCGTTAACGAGGTTCTTCGTGCAACCGCGATTTCAAGCTATAGCGCCGATCACCGCGCCTAATACCTAAGTTGAGTGAGACAACTGTCAATTCGATCAATGTCCGCGCGGATCTTGACGACTCCGGATTTACTGTGCGGCTCAGCAACTTAGCAATTCAAGGTTGGGTTGTTCTCGGTCTTTCGAGGCCTCTTCTACTTCGAAGTGTCGCGACGATACAGCGTCGAGAGCATAAGTAAGGCGAGAGCGGCTATTTGTAGAATCGTTCGCACAGTTTGGAACCGTGACCATTGCACACCCACTTGCATCCAGTTGGACGGTGGAGAATTGATGCTCCAGGTCTTTATCTGATTGATGATTGGGACATTGCCAAACGCGGTTATCCCGGTCGCAGCTAAGAGGCAGATACTTGCAGCAATTAAGATGTACAAACTTAAACGATCGCGCCGAGCGAGGAAGGTTGAGGCGATGGTGAAGAGAACACCTAAGATCGCTACCGTGTTCAAGGGAACCGTGAATACCCGGTGGTAGGCGTGGTTTACTCTTCGCGTCGACAGGACAACATCCGAACTCACCGCTCTGCATCAGGCTTAAGTCGACGCCGCTCCGCCCGCTCTTATCGACGCCCGGACGCCAACATGGTCCATCTAATCTCGTTGCACTCCTTCTTAGTCTCCATTGCCAGGGAAGGTGACATTGTCTTGCCGCTCGAACTGTGCCTGTTGCGTCGGGGAGAGACTTTTAGCCAATCTGAGGCACGCGCACAAAGAAGATTAAATACAAAAGCGGAAGACAAGGCAGCCGCGCTTAGCTACTCAAGTCTCGACAGGACGATTAGCGAGATTCGTGAATATGTGGGAGTGATATGTGGGAGCGACTTTTGCTACTTCAGAAGAATGAGATGACTTCCCCAAGAAAATCTGGTGAGCCGTGGAGGGCTCGAACCTCCGACCCGCTGATTAAGAGTCAGCTGCTCTACCAACTGAGCTAACGGCCCACACGCGAGAAAAACTATAGTTTCTTTCGATCGCGAAAAAATTATACGTCCGCTCGTTGATGTGTCAAGCAGGCAACACAGTCGAGTCTGCTCTAACTCTGTAGTCTTGAGCTTTAGCTGGCGCCAATTAGTTTTCCAAATCGACCGGAAGTTCTGATTGTGACCAATCAGAGCTGATGATCGTCAGCGCGACAACAGTTTCGCGCTGCTTCAATTTGCGGTGTTTCAAAAATGCTGCTTGAGAAGATCAGCCTTGGTCAGCCGTGTTAGCACATTCGCGCTCGGCGAGAAGGTCCTTAACAGTGTTGATGAGGGTGTCCAGGTCCGGTTTCGCGACATAAGCCTCGGCGCCCGCTTGGAATGCTTCTTGTCGATGAAACTCATAGGCGTCACCCGAGTAGAAGATGCAAGGTACGCCGGGCGTCAGAGTAGTTAGTTTCTCGCAGAGTTCCAGGCCGGTTCCGTCTGGCAGCCGTTTGTCGAGGACGTACAGATCAAATTCCTCGCTGCCAGCCAATTCCAATGCTTCTTCCATCGAGCGTGCAATATTCACTTCGTAGGTAGGCCCAGTAAGCAATAGTCGCAGCATTTCTGACGTGTCGTCATGATCATCTACGCAGAGAATTCGGCATTTGATTTGTGACATAGCGGTTTCCTTAGGGAGTGGGAATTTCCTGGTCTTCCTGTTATTTAGCTAAAGCTTTGGAGAGGGTGGCAGTATAGCGATGACCACAAAAACTGACAACCCTTGAACTCTTTTCTCAGAGTTGTAGCCTTCTGGAAAGGGTAGACCATTAGAGCTATGAATAGATCACCTACGTATCACGGATCGTTCTCTTTCTTGCGATCCTGTACGAGCAGGTGGGCAGATCCCTTCCTGCCCACCGCCAAATTTGCGGCTCAGTCTTCGAGAAGCATATTTGCAGAGCCGCTCGCGGAAGCGAGCGGCTCTTTCCATTATCAAACTCGTACTCCCGAATCCCTCGGTCTTGTCCGAATTCAAATTGACTCACTACCAGGGAAAATGATCAGGGCCCGCGCTGCATCGCTTTGAGCAACTGATCAAGCACCTCAATCTCTTCATCGTCGGGCTCCAACTCGCGGTACTTTTCCAGCGCCGCGGTGGCGGACTGCGCATTACCCAGCCGATGGTAGACAAGTGCCAGGTTGAAGTACACCAGAGAAAAATTGGGTTCGATTTGCGTTGCGGCTTCATAATGAAGACGAGCCAACTGCAGGTCACTGGCATCATAGTAGAGATTGGCCAGATTGTAGTGAGCTTCGACATGCCGCGGGTCGTTCTTTAAGGAGAGCGTGAAATGGTCAAGGGCCCTGGCGAATTGACCTTGCTCGAGATTCAGTATGCCTAGATTGCAATATGCCTCCGCAATGTTGTCGCCTTCGTTTATAGCTTCAACGTAACAGTCGGCTGCTTTCTGATCGCCTTGTTCGTGCAGCAACAGGGCTTCTTCAAACGGTGTGAGCAAGCGCGCCACTCTGCCGCTCTCGGCGCGAAAAAGATTCAGCTGTCCCTGCAGTTCCGCCTCGATCTGGCGAATGCTATTGCCCTGCGAACGTAATTCGCGAACCCGGCGAAATTGGGTCAGAGCCTGGAAGTCGTACGTGGGCTCTGCATCTGTCGACGACACCGAGGCTTGGATGATCCCCTGATCTGTCCAGCGCCGGATGGTTCGCTCACTCAAACCAAATAGTTGCTTTATCTCGCGAATCGAGTAAGACGATTTGACACGCTGGTAATCTGCCTTTGCGGGGACAGGTGAGGGAAACGCGAGAAGCTTCTTGCTATTGTCTTTCATCGGTAAGCGCGCAGCTTACGAGGCCTTGCGCTTCTTAACTGTCTTTGGTTTGACCAGACTGATCTGCGGTTGCTTCTTCGTAGTGCTGGCCTTGACCATCGGCTTGCGGTTCGACTGCTGCAAGCTCTTCTTCAGCGCGCTCATAATATCAAGTCTGGGAAGTTCTTCAACCTCAACTTCAGCAATTTTCTTGCCTTTGATTTTCGACTCGATCAAATTCTTCAGAGCTTCGTGGTAATTGTCAGTGGTATCAATCTCCGAGAGAGTAGTGGACATCTCTTCGACCAGCGTGGTGGCCAACCTGAGTTCGTTTTTGTTTACCTTCTGGGTGCTATCCAGTTCCGGCACATCCTCAATCTTGCGGAGCTCATGGGGATAATGAAGCTTCTGGAGCACGAGACCGTCTTCATACGGAAACACTGCCACCAGATCTTCGCGATCCCGCAACACCACCTTACCTACCCCAACCTTTCCTGTCTGCTTCATGACCTCGCGCAGCAGCGCGTAAGGTTTCTCGGCGACAGGACCGTCGGGTCCGGCGTAATACGGAGCATCGTAAAAGGTAGTTGGGATCTCTTCAGCGCTCACGAAGCCGATAATGTCAACGGCCTTGGTGGTCTTGATCTTTACTTTGCCAATATCTTCCGGCTCGATGATGGCATAGCGATCGGGTTCGTACTGATAGCCTTTGGTTATCTGATCATTGGTGACGATCTGACTGCACTTCTTGCAGCGCTTGTCATAGCCGATCGGACCGTAGTCTTCTCGATGTAACTGGTTAAACTGAATCTTCTCGCTGGATTCGATGGCGTTGTAAACACGGACCGGGATAGCGACCAAAAGAAACCGTATGTGACCCTTCCAGATAGATCTCATATTCACTCTCTCCTCATGAGAACGCGGGCTGTTCGCCCGCGTCTGGCGCAAGTGGCTATCTCGCGCCTACTCCGCAAACTCGCCTGTCGAAAGCAGCGAGAGGTCGATATTATGCGGCCCAAACTGCGGGGAAGTAAAGACTTAATTGTTAGAAGGCAACCTTGCCCATCTCGTCAAAAAGCCGATAGCCGGCCAATGCAAGACGCCTGCGAGCGATATTGTGGGAATTCGTAACGTACCCCGCTGGCAAGACGTTCAACTGCTCGAGCAAGTTACCGTGGAACTTGTAGACGTCACTAATCGCCTGGTCCCGGCTCTCAAAACTCCATTGCTCAGTGTTGTCGCCCGCGCCGAGTTCCCTGAGAAATGTTCTCGAATGAGTGTGCTTAAGAGTCTTTGCATCCTGCAACGCTTTGACCGGATCGGGCACGAACTCGGCGCCGAGCCGACCATCCCAGTAAGCGTGGAGTTTCGTTTTCTTGTTCTCCTTCTTTTGAGCGGCGTTCTGATAAATGAAGAATTTGTTTCCACCTCTGTCTCCTTCAGGGGCGGGAAAGGCCGATGCGATTAGAGTGGCGCAGTGAAGGGGTTGATGAATGTCGCCTACGATATGAATCAGCCAGCTAAGCGACGCGGCGCGCTCAACCGGGGCTGCATTTTTGTTTGCCAGCGTTTTCAGGCTTTCACTTATTCCAAAGAGCACGTCGTCGCTTGGAGTTGGGCTCGGACCGGTAGAGAACGTTGGCAGGCTCAGCGGGTAGTCAACAAAGTGCCAGTTCGGATGGTCGAAGTGTTGAAGTGAAGTCACGTTCGTTCCGCGAATTTCGTCAGGCCAGGTCGAGGCCCTGATGAAAAGAAACATGCCAAAATCCAACCCCGCGGGAAAGGTTTGTTTCGTCGCATCAAACTGCACCTTCCAGACATTAAATTTTGGATGGCTTTTTAGCAGGTTGACTAAATTGTTTCGCAGCGACGGGTTAGCAGATAGTTCGCGATGGGCCATCGCTGCCACGGCAGCGTGGCCCGGCCCACTCCAGCCCAGCGCTTGTGTCTGAATTGTTAGAGCTACGAGCAAGAGGGTGAGTAATTTAAGTGTTTTCACCAGTTTGCTCTCAGGCTGCGTGTAGGAGGGCCGTCCGCATAGCTGCGGCCGACTGCCAGCGTGCCGCGGGATCCTTGGCCAGGGCGCGGTCGATGATGTCACATACCTGTTGCGGGATGCCGCTGACTCTTTGATTAAGCGGAATCGTCGGCTGTTCAAAGATCGCTTTGATGGTGTCCGCGACACTTGTTCCTCCGCGGAGTTCGAGCGCGAGTGAACCGGTTAGCAAGCTGTAAGCCGTCATTCCCACCGCATATATATCCGACTGCGGTCGAACGTCACGGAAATTGCGAAGCTGCTCGGGTGGCATGTATGCAAGTGTGCCTGCCATCTCGCCCACCATTGTCACACCGCTCATGCCCGATTGTGTAAAGCTCTTAGCCAATCCGAAATCCGTCAACTTAGCGTGAATGTTGGGCCACGATCCGCTAACAAGGATGTTCTGATCTTTGAAGTCGCGATGGATGTAGCCTTGTGTGTGCGCATGGGCCAGTGCATCCAACGCCTGAGAAATGATGGCGATCGTTTCCGGATACGGAAGCCGGCCCCCCTTGCTGGCGGCGAGTTTTGCAGCATCCGGTCCATCTACGAACTCGGTTACAAGATAAACCACACCGTTACGGGTGCCGCGATCGAGAAACTCGACGATGTTTGGGTGCTTTAGCGCCGCCGCAACATCCATTTCACGCATGAAGCGGCGCATAGCTTTGTCGCTGACGGCAAACTCCGGTAACAAAGTCTTGATTGCGACTGCCCGTCCGCTCATTTGATCGCGCCCGAGCATGACGCAACCCATTCCGCCTCGGCCGAGCAGCCTAACCATGTCATAGCCAGGCACGGGTTGTGGCGTGCGCTTCAACTCAATGCGGCAATCTTCGCAGAGGAATGTCATGTGTTCATCGGCCGTCGACGCCTGGGCCTGCTCGCGGCGTTGGCAATTTAGACATTCCACCGTTATCAAGACGGGTTGTGTCGTTATTTCGGCGCTCACCGTTTCGGAATTCCAATCGGCCTTGTGAGGCTTGGCGATTACTTCGACGAGGAGCACTGTGGCTCCGCCCTGGATCTGGTCTCCATTATTCAAGGAGGCTTCGGCGACACGGCGGCCATTGACGAAGGTTCCGTTCGTGGATCCAAGGTCGCGCAGTAAGCAATGTGGCGGGTTTATTTCAAGCAAACAATGGTGACGAGAGAAAAAACGATCGTCTGGCAGACACAAATGAGAATCTTTAGTCCTACCGATCAGAAAGGTATCGGGTTGGTTAAAGGCGAAAGTCCGCCCTTTGTAAGGGCCAGCCAATACTTTGAGATTAACCTGCATCGGCCCTCACGTTTGTCGCAACGAGCTATGCCATTCACAGACCGAAGTCTGTGCCACTTACCGTTTGATCTCGAGATTGTCGAAAGCGACTTCCGAAGTATCGCTCGTATAAAACCCGGCCAATCCATTCTTAAGATTTGCTGAGTCTGTTATACGCGTCAAGTACTGACCGTTTATATAGAAGGAAAGGTCATTTCCCTTAATTCTTACCTCGAGCTGGTTGGGATTGGTTCCTGAGCGGATGACTGTCGATGGGGTTTTGGCCACCAACGCGGTCTGACTGCCATCTTTGTGAGTGATAACTTCATACTCCGCTTCGTCAGCTGGATAAATCAGAAGAGCGTAGTCCTGCAAGCCTTTGCTCTTCGACTGCTCGCCATGCACGATCAAGCCAAACCCCGCAGACGGCACTGTGCCATCCACACTGCGCGCTGTTACCTTTACGGTCGCATTCGCAGTTTTGTAATCATTGCTTGGCGCATACATTACGAGATAGGTGTCCTTTTTCGAACGCATATGGTACTCGCCATCCGTATACCAAATCTCGCCAAACTTTGAGTCGCCGGTGCCCCATTTCTGCTCAGAGAAGTCGTCAATTAACGGCGCCGCGGGATTATTCGAATAGGTGTTTGCGTTCGCGTAGTTTGTGTTTGACGAATTCGTATTAGCGTTAGAGACCCTAACGTTGCTGTTAGAGTTATTCTCATTCTCGTTTGCCTGCGATCCCAAACTCGCTAACAGAGCGAGAGTTACAATTAATCCGATACCGACTATTCCTACGACGAGCACTCCACCTAGAACCCACCAGACAGCATTCGATTTCTTTTGCCGCCCGCCCGGAACCGGATTCCAAACGGGAGGCGGAGGTATCGCCCTGACTTGATTAAGAGCGGGCGAATCAGGTCGGTAAATCTCGGTCGGTGGTGGTTCTGAGGTATTTCGGGGGGGCGGATAACGGACTGTTGCATGGGAATCTGGAGATGGCGCATCAATCAGCAGCGGCGTTCCATCCTCCAGACAAAAGTTTAGCGACAGGTCGGTGTACGTTCGATTACAACTCGGGCAGCGTTTCATGTTTACATTATATGGAATGCACGGGTGCGCTCAAGGGCTGATGGGCTTGCCACAACGGCCGCAGAATTTCGTGCCCGCCTGGTAGCTGGTCCCGCAGAGTTTGCACAGGATCTCCACTGGTCGCGGGGAATGCCAGTTGAGAGCCGCCGAGCCTATAGGGATTCCGCAACGGCCGCAAAATTTCGTGCCTTGTGAATATTTTTGGCCGCAGCGCTCGCAGATCACGGATCCCGGCTGCGAGATCGCACCGGCCTGACTTTTGGGAGGATCAATCGCACCGGCTGGTGTGACAGGCTGGAAAGTTGTGTTGCCGCAGACACCGCAAAATCTTACTCCCTCGGCAAAGCGCGCATTGCACCGCGTGCAAACAACGACAACGAGCGTCGTCGAATGCGGACCGGTTCTGCTGTCAAGACTGCCGCCCCGGGAGGGAGTTAATTGGCTGCTGGATGGCGCAGTCTTAAATTGTGCCTGGATGATCTGTTCAGCGCCATCGGGCCGCACTTCTATGACGCGTTCGTCATCCACCTCTCCCGATTTGGATACGCGTAAAACGTGACGTCCGGCAGGAACCGAAGTGAGAATCACTCGCCCTGAACGGCCAACGCTTCCATGGCGTTCGTCGTTTACGTAAACCTCGGCGCCGGTAGGAGCCATGATGACGACCCGCGAATCTCCTAGTTCGAGCTTGCCGGAGGGTGAAGTGACGGCTCCCTCTAATTCCTCCAACCAATCACCGGCGGTATTAGGCCGATCTATGACCTCGCGAGCGAGTGCATGCATGACGGCACGTTCCATGTCGGACGAAATGTCCGTTCGCAAACTCGACAAGGCCGGAGGATCCTGCATCAGTTTCTGCGCGATTAGTTGAGTAATGTCCCCCGAGAACGGAGGTCTTCCACCCAGCATGTGATAGGCGATCGCCCCCAGCGCATAAATGTCTGCACGAGCATCTAGCTGTACGGCAGGTTGCATCTGCTCGGGAGCCATGTATTCGGGAGTGCCTATGATTCCTCTTGAGGCGGGACCGCCTGCCGACGTTCCTTCGGAACGGTTTACGATCTTGGCCAGGCCAAAGTCGCCCACCTTCACAAACCCGTCATCAGCCGTATTGCCACTGGCACTGCCGCCCTTCCGGCGCTTCTGCATGATAAAGATGTTTGCTGGTTTGAGATCCCTATGAAGAATACCGGCGTCGTGGGCGGCCTCGACTCCCGCAACAACCTGCCGAAGAATACCCGCTGCACGTGATGGATTCAGTGTCCCTTCACGCCGCAGTAGTTGATAAAGGCTTTCGCCTTCGACATATTCCATTACAAGGAAGAAGACCCCGTCGGGACTTTTGCCGAAATCTGTGACGCCGACGACGTTGGGGTGCTGAATCGAGGCGGCGGCGTGAGCTTCACGCTCAAAGCGAGCAATGGCTTCTCCTTCCTGAAGATCCTCATCACTTAAAATGTCGGGTCGAACAGTCTTCACCGCCACGCGCCGCGTAGTCAGATTTTGATCGCGTGCCAGATAGACTTGGCCCATTGCGCCGCGACCCAACCGTTTTTCCAGGAGATAACGAGTGGCCAGCAGTCGCCCGCCGGGCAGGGTATGCTTGGTGTTAATCTGATCTTGGGGACAAACCGCTATCTCGTCGTCATAGCAGCTTTCACACCGAGGACACTCGCGCATTGAAGGAAGAGGGACCGGTCAAAAACGTCATAAACCAGCTTGGGGATGCTCTCATTTTTGGCTTGTGTGCTTTTTTCGTCCAACATTCTTAACTTAAGCCATTAGGAGAATAAGCTGTCAACGATCCCTCGTCAATGAACCTTATTTGGAGTGCGGCGGCCCGGCGCCGCTTTGGCCTGATTTTCAACGAGCTTGGGGACAAGGGTGGGATTCGATAACGCCGCGTAGGCTAAAGCGCTGCCAGGCCAGCGCACTCCAAAAGCGCACTCCAAAATTAGGCGGTGACAGGAAGATCCGAGCAACATGCAGCACAGCGAGAGGCGCCGATGGGAACTGCTGTCAGGCAGTACGGGCAGTCTTTAGTAGTTCCAGCCTCGTCTTTCTTCTTACGCTTATTAATAGCTCGGATAATCAGAAAGACAACGAAGGCAATGACGAGAAAAATGACTACGTCGTTGATAAAGGTTCCGTATGCGATAACGGGCAGACCCTTTAGCTTAGCTTCAGCAAGGGAAGAGGGATGTTGGCCCGAAAGGTCTATGAACAGATTCGAGAAATCGACCCGGCCGAGCAACAATCCCAACGGCGGCATGATTACTCCCTCTACCAGGGAGGTAACGATCTTTCCAAATGCGGCGCCGATGATTACGGCTACCGCCAAGTCGATTACGTTACCGCGGGCGATAAAATCTCGGAATTCCTTTAGCATTTGCAAATCCCTTCAGCGAATCAGGTCGTCATTGTTGACAGGCTTTTGCCGCTTTGAATCCGGCTTTATCTGCCGCTTCCGCGTCCTTGAAGATCACGCGATCGGGCTCAGCAATTTCCCTGGTCGGCTGGCAACCGGCCGCATAGTAGATCTTGTTTTTCTTGTCGCCCAGAATCTCTGTCGCTCCTTCACTCGCTTCTGATACCTTGGATTCTTGTTCCTCTTTAGTTTCCCTTCTTGCCGCTACGACATCCTCAGCACCCGTGTCAAGGAGGCGAAAACTTGGACCATCGGCAACTAACGTGACGGTTACCTGAAAATTCTTACAACGCAGCTGCTGCCCGCGCGTACGCCAGGAGACCCAGGCAGCAGGCAAGTGCAATGACTGCGAAATCCTTTTAACAAACTCATCAACGGAGGCCACGTTGAACGAACTGTCATAACCAATCCAAAGAGAGGTTAGATGGTTATCCAGGAAGTCGAGGGAAATGCTGCGCACGTTCTCAAATGTTGATTTATCTATGCGCGGATCGAAATATGGATTGATTGTCGTCTTGGAGACTCCGAATTCATCGTTCTTACCGAAGACCACCTGTGGGATCCGAACTTTCACTTGTTCCTTCGTCATTCCCAGTTGGAAGCCGAGTAACTCCGGAGCGGCAGGAAGATCCGCGAGATTCAAAGAACACTGGGCGGTTTGCCCGTAAGCGTATCCGCTCGAGATCAAGAGGAAAAGTAGGGTCACCGCAAAGTTGCAGAGCTGTCGAGGGAGCGAGCTTGGCCGCTTAAGCTCGTGTACCCTGCCCGCTGCACGAGCCCTCATTGTGGGCCTCGCGAGTTCAGAAATGCCCGGATCACCTTTTCCAGATCATTGGGTTCGAAGGGGGTTGACAAATACTCGTTGCATCCCGCCGCCAGCGCCTCGCCGCGAAACTGTTGAGCGCCATAGGCGGAAACAGCTACGACCGGGATATCCTCCAGGGTCTTTAGGCTTCGTATCTTCCGCGTTGCGGCCAGGCCATCAAGCTCAGGCATCTCTATGTCCATGATTATCAGATCAGGCCCTTCACTTTCGGCTTGCGCGACAGCCTCGTTTCCATTTGTCGCCTCGATTACACGAAACCCTTTACGTTCGAGCCAGGTGCGGAGAAGTAGACGGGTGTCGTCAAAGTCATCCACTACGAGGATTGTGGTCTGATTCGCGGACATTTTGGCTCCCGTTTTCATTCTGAGGATTGATAAGGGGAAACTCGTGACGCCTGTTCCATCTTCCTGCTGCGTATGGTGCAGCGCAGCTTGTTCCTCGCCGTGACGTAAATGAAACAATGCCTCTTTAGATAATTAGCCTAGCATGTTAGCTTGCGTGCGGCCAATTCTCCGAGAACTAATGTCGTCGTAATCGTGATATTCTGATTACGTTTGTTCCCCCTCACAGTTGATGCGGATTGGCATCAACTCTTAATTGATGCACGAGGATCTCTTCCCACAGCTATGCATAAGTTTCTCTCATCGTTGTCGGGTAGGTTCAACCGAGGGCTGGATGATGGCGATGAGCCGGCGATCCGCGAGCAGATGTTCAGCGTTGAGCATCTGGAGCAGTATGCGCAAACGCTGGCTGCCGAGCACAAGGTCGTCAGAAAAAAAGGCCCCATTTTACTCTTGCCCCGTCTTGAAGATAACGGGAGAAAATTGGTCTGGGCGTATCGAATACTCGTCGAATCAATCCGTGAAGGTCGCACGATATCACCCGCCGCAGAGTGGTTAGTCGATAATTTTCATATTATCGAGGAACAACTTCGAGAGATCCGTGAAGACCTTCCCAAGCGGTACTATTACGAACTCCCGAAACTCGCGGTTGGTGACCTCAAAAACTACCCGCGCATCTATGCCGTTGCCGTCGGCCTGATTGCACATACCGACAGTCGTCTTGAAACAGAGACGCTGCGTCGTTTCATTACCGCATATCAAAGTGTTGCGCCGCTCACAATTGGTGAGCTCTGGGCTGTGGCGATTTCGCTTCGCCTGGCTCTCGTAGAGAATTTGCGCCGACTTGCGGTTCGGATCATTGCAGCGCGGGAAGAACGTGAGCAGGCAGACAAGCTTGCCGACAAACTGTTGGAAGCTGCAGCCCGTCAGCCTTCCGCGCTCATACCGCTACTTTCAGATCGGTTAGGCAAACGCGACAAGATCCCGCGCGCCTTAGTGGTGCAATTAACTCAACGTTTGCGCGAGCAGGATCCGGCAGTGATGCCGGTGACCGACTGGATGGAAAAGCAGATTGCTCGCCAGGGCTCGAGCGTCGAACAGATCATTCACCTGGAACATCAACGTCAAGCCGCGACGCAGGTCACTATCGGCAACATCATCACCAGCATGCGTCTGCTTTCGAACCTTGATTGGCGAGACTTCTTCGAGAGCGTGAGCCTCGTCGATCCACTGCTCGGCAAGGACCCCGCGAATGTCTACCTGAAGATGGAATTTGTCACGCGCGATCGTTATCGCCACGTGATTGAAAGAATCAGCAAACGCACCGGATCAATGGAGCTCGAGATTGCAGCAGGTGCAGTCACAGCTGCGTCAAAGTCGGTTGCCAAGAATGGAGAGACCGATCCCAAGTCGCATGTCGGGTACTACTTGGTCGACGCTGGTCTGCCGCAACTGGAAGCTATCTTTGCGTACCAGCCGTCGCTCAAAGAAAGAAAGCAGCGATGGTTCTTACGCCATCCGACCTTTACCTACCTTGGTACGCTCACGCTCCTTACTACATTAATTCTTATCCTTCTCGTCATTGCGTTGCACCTGGTTGGTGCTGCCTGGGAGCTTCTTATCGCCGCAGCAGTGTTGGCGTTGATACCTGCAAGCGACCTGGCGCTCAGCATTTTGAATTGGGACTTAACACACTTTTTCGAGCCGCGTCTGTTGCCCCGAATGAATACGTCGGCCGGCATTCCCGAACAGGCACGAACCATGGTGGTTGTTCCGACAATCTTCTCCAATGAAAGTGATGTTCGTGAATTGCTTGGAAGGCTGGAGGTTCATTTCCTCGCAAATCAGGATGAGCACATACATTTTGCGTTATTGAGCGATTTTCCCGACGCCGACTCGGAGGAGTTGCCGCAAGACGCCATGCTGCTCAATGTGGCGCTCGGGATCGTCGAGAAACTTAACGAACGTTACAGCAAAGACCAACCCGCGCGGTTTCATCTGTTTCATCGCCAGCGCATGTGGAACGCGCGTGAAGGCAAATGGATGGGCTGGGAGCGAAAACGCGGAAAGCTGCACGAGTTCAACCAACTGCTGCGCGGCGGACCTGGAACCAGTTTCCTGGTTCAGACCGCGGACAGATCACTTCTCTCACAGGTGCGCTTTGTCATTACGCTTGATTCTGATACGCAGATTCCCCGAGACGTAGCTCGCAAACTCGTAGGGACTGCGATCCATCCACTTAATCGGCCAAAAATTGACCCTTCTGTCAATCGCGTTACGTCGGGTTACGGAATCCTGCAGCCTCGCGTCAGCATTTCACTTGAGAGTGCCGCTCGTTCAAGGTTTGCTCGCATCTTTTCGGGGAACACTGGAATCGATCCCTACACCACAGCGGTGTCCGATGTCTACCAGGATCTTTTTGGCGAAGGCAATTACACGGGCAAGGGGCTCTACGACGTTGACGCGTTTGAAGCAACCCTCTCCAATCGGGTCCCTGACAACACGCTATTGAGCCATGATCTTTTTGAGTCGCTCTTCGTGCGCGCGGCGCTGGTTTCGGACATCGAGTTGCTCGATGAATACCCTGCTCACTACGAAGCATACGCGAAGAGGCAACACCGCTGGACGCGCGGTGACTGGCAGCTTCTTCGCTGGCTGTTTTCTTCAGTGACAGATGGAAACGGGCGCAAGGTACGCAACGATCTGCCGTTAATGTCTCGTTGGAAAATTCTCGATAACCTTCGTCGCAGCCTGGTCGCCCCGTCCTTGTTTCTATGGTTGGTTGTCGCCTGGACAGTTTTCCCCGGGTCGCCACTACTCTGGACAATCTTCGTAATCATCACGATCTCTTTCCCGGTTTACCTCCATGTTACGACCAGCCTCTTGATCCACCCTCGCGGTATACCCTGGACCAGCCATTTCTGGAGTGTGTGGGGAGATATCAGGACAAATACGTTACAGGTAGCCCTTTCGCTGATATTTCTGGCGCACCAGGGCTACCTGATGAGCGATGCGATCCTGCGCACGATGTATCGGACACTTCTCTCGCGAAAGAAACTGCTCGAATGGGTAACAGCCGCCAAGGCTGAGAGCGAAACGCGTCACGGGCTGGCAGCATCGTTTCGATCGATGTTGCCGGCGGAATTGCTAGCTCTCATTACCGCCATGCTAATGCTGTTTCTGAGACCAGCTTCGCAGATAGTGGTTTGGCCGTTCGTTGTTGCCTGGGCCCTCTCACCTGTTGTGGCTTATTGGATTAGCCTCCCCACTTCACTGAAAGATCGAATTATCAGCGGCGAGGATTTGCGCTTCGCCAGATCAGTTGCTCGTCGCATCTGGCGTTTTTTTGAGACTTTCGTGGGCGCAGAGGACAACTGGCTCCCCCCTGATAACTTCCAGGAGGACCCAGTTCCGTTGGTTGCACACCGGACTTCACCCACAAACATTGGCTTGCTATTGCTTTCCACTATTTCGGCTAATAACTTCGGTTACATTGGCACACTGGAGTTCGTGGAACGTGAGGAACTCACTTTCGCAACTCTCCGCAAACTCGGGAAATTCCGGGGACACTTCTTTAACTGGTATGACACAAAAAACCTGCAACCGCTTTTACCGCAGTATATCTCCACCGTTGATAGCGGCAATCTAGCCGGTCATTTGATTGCAATAAAACAGGCATGCATTGAACTGCCGGACAGTAGCCTTTTCGATGACCGAGTCGTGAACGGGCTGCGCGATACGATTAATGCGATTGGAGCGGAAGCAGGAAGGCTTGCCGCGATCAGGCAGCGAACTGAGGTAGTAACAGTTAGGCAGTTGCGCGATGAAATTGACGCCTGCGTGAAACTGGTCTCGGTTGATCTCGATAAGAGTATTTCCTCCTGGGTGGAGCTAGTCGACTCGTTAGCGGAGCGCGCGTCAGTCATTGAGGACATCCTCAATGCGCTCTCCCACGAGCATGGAAAAGAAACCTTTAAGGAAATGCGGTGGTGGGCCGTGGCGCTGCGCCACCAGGTTGACTCATACTTTCGGGACCTCACCACCCTTGTGCCGTGGAATGCAGCACTTGTGCGGACCGAGTCGCTGATTAAGAGCTGGGGAGGGGAAGCGGAAGATATCTGGCGCGAAATCGCGGCTCGGCTGAGTACTGTCTCTAGTCTCTCCGCAATCTCTGAGATCTCCGACAACGCCCTGGTTCAAGTTTCCGCTCTGCAGGCAAAAATTGCCGAGTCTGCGACAAGTCCGAATCGTGACCAGGTGTTGAACGCTCTCGAGGATCTGAACGCCGCAGTCGAAAGCGCGCTGAGCGGGGCAAAGGATCTGTTGACGCGTCTGGCTTCTCTCGCGCAAGCGTCAGAACAGATCGTGGAAGAAATGGATTTTCAATTCCTGCTTGATAAAGAGCGCAAGCTTTTCACCATTGGCTATAACGTGTCGGAGCTTCGGCCTGACAACTCCTTCTACGACTTGCTCGCGTCGGAAGCGCGTCTGGCGAGCTTTGTCGCGATCGCGAAAGGTGATGTTCCCCAGGAGCACTGGTTCCGATTGGGGCGACAGCTCATCGCCGTCAACGGCAGTCGAGCGTTGATCTCGTGGACCGGCACGATGTTCGAGTATCTGATGCCTCTCCTCGTGATGCGCGATTACCCCGGCACTCTGCTTGGCCAAACCTATCGCACAATTGTCGCCAGACAGATTGAGTATGGACGCGAACGCAGTGTTCCATGGGGGATCTCCGAGTCGGCATACAATGTTCGGGATCTCCTTTTGAACTATCAGTATGGTCCATTCGGCGTTGCCGGCCTGGGTCTAAAACGCGGGTTGATCGAGGATCTCGTGGTCGCGCCTTACGCGACTACACTCGCAGCCATGGTCAACGCCGATGCGGCGATCGAAAATCTGCATCGGCTGGAGAAAGAAGGCGCCCTTGGCAGCTTTGGCTTTTATGAGGCGATCGATTACACCTCCGAGCGTCTGCCACAAAATCAGAAGCGCGTCCTAATTCGAGCGTTCATGGCCCATCATCAAGGGATGAGCCTGGTAGCGCTCGACAACACCCTGCACACCGATCTGATGGAAAAGCGCTTTCACTCCGATCCATCCGTACAAGCCACCGAACTATTATTGCAAGAACGGATTCCTAGCGGTGTTCCGGCGGTGCACCCTCGTGCAGAGGAAGTTTTGACCGGACGTGTCTCTCCGGTAATGCCGGGAGTAGTTACACGCGTCTACACCACTCCGGATCTCGACACCCCGCGCACGCAGTTGCTTTCAAATGGAACATACAATGTGATGGTCACCACAGCGGGTTCGGGCTATTCCAGATCTGGCCCCAATGCAGTCACCCGTTGGCGTGAGGACGTGACGCGAGACCATTGGGGAGCGTTTATCTACTTAAGGGACGTTCGTAGCGGCGCCGTGTGGTCCGCTGGATTTCAACCGGTACAACGGAAACCGCAATCGTACGAAGTCTCGTTCGCGGAGGACAAAATAGACTTTTGGCGGTCTGATGCGGGCATGGTGACCCACATGGAGATCGTCGTCTCGGCCGAGGATAACGCGGAGGTGCGGCGAGTCTCTCTCACCAATAACACAACGCGTATAAGAGAAATTGAATTAACCAGTTATGCCGAGGTTGTGCTTGCACCACCACAGGCCGACGCGGCTCATCCGGCCTTCAGCAATCTCTTTATCGAGACCGAATTCTTTGCAGCGGAAAATTCCATCCTGGCCCATCGTCGCCGGCGCTCGAGCGACGAAGAGCCGATCTGGGGATTTCACGCAGTGGTTGCGGAAGGCGATTCAGTGGGGGCGGTGCAATACGAAACCGATCGTGGGCGCTTTCTGGGACGTGGTCACTCTCCCGCCAATCCCGTTGCAGTGATGGAAGATCGCCCTTTGTCGAACACCGTAGGTGCGGTATTGGACCCTGTCTTCAGTCTTCGATCCCGCGTTCGTATCCGTCCCAACCAAACGGTCCGGGTCTCGTTTAGCACGGGTGTCGCCCACTCGCGCGAAGAAGCGATCTTGCGGGCGGATAAATATCATGACCCGAGCATTTTTGAACGAGAGTCACGGCTGGCCTGGACCAAAGCACAGGTTGAGATGAGCCATCTCACCATTGATGCTGAAGAAGCACACATGTTTCAGCGCCTGGCGGCACGGATTATTTACTCAGATCCCTCTCTGCGTCCACGGCCGCATGTGCTCACTCTTAACACCAAAGCGCAATCGAGCCTGTGGCCTTACGGAATCAGTGGCGACTTGCCAATTCTGTTAGTAAGAATCAACCGACCTGAGGACCTGTCCGTTGTGCGCAAGATTCTGCGCGGGCATGAGTACCTTCATTACAAAGGCTTGCGGATTGACCTGGTGATTCTGAACGATCATCCGCCCAGCTATATTCAGTCGTTGCAACAGGACCTTGAAACAATGGTGCGCACCAGCGGTCTGCAGAGTATGCAGGATAAACCTGGTGGAGTGTTCCTTAGACGCTCAGACATCATGCCCGAGGCCGACCGCATTTTGCTCCACTCAGTAGCGCGTGTCGTCATCGTAACCGAACGCGGAACGCTGGAGGACCAACTTGAACGTAAACCGGTGGAAGAGGAACTACCCCGGCCATTCGTACCGCGCCTGCCCTCGCAAATTTATCCCGAGCCAACCGTGGCTCTCCCCGAACTGGTCTTTTTCAACGGCGTCGGCGGTTTCCATCAGGGTGGTCGTGAGTATGTGATAGTCCTGGGAGCCGAACAATGGACTCCGGCGCCCTGGGCCAACATCATCGCAAACCAGAATGAGTTTGGCTTTCAAGTAACTGAGACAGGAGGTGGTTACACCTGGTCAGCCAATAGTCGCGAGAACCGGTTGACACCCTGGTCTAACGATGCGGTAAGCGATCCTCCCGGCGAGAGCATCTACCTGCGCGACGAGGACACAGGCACGGTTTGGTCGGTTACCCCTTTACCGATCCGCGAAGCCGGTACGTATACAATCAGACATGGCCAGGGTTACACGGTGTTTGAGCACACGAGTCACGGTATATCACAAGAACTATTAATGTTTGTTCCCCTCGATGGCCCCGTGAAGATTTCACTGTTGCGTTTGCGCAATCGCAGCGACAGAAAACGCAGGTTATCGGTGACTCTTTACAATGAGCTCGTGCTTGGTTTTCAGCGCAGTGCTTCCGCGCCCTACGTAATAACCGAGATCGTCCAGTCAGCTATCTTCGCTCACAACCCTTTCAATAATGAGTTCGCCGACCGTGTCGCGTTTGTTGCTACCAATGAAAAAGTTACCAGCGCTACTTGCGATCGCAAAGAGTTTCTCGGGCGCAACGGATCACCGGCCCGCCCGGCGGCTCTACGTCGCATTAAGCTTGCTGATCGCGATGGAGCCGGACTTGATCCCTGTGCCGCCCTGCAGGTAACGATCGAACTGGCTCCGAATGAGGGGCGCGAGATCGTTTTTCTCTTGGGTGAAGCACAATCACGAGAAGAAGCGAATAAGCTTGTGGCGAGGTTTAGCCAGCCGGCCATCGTTAATGGGGCCTTTGAGAAGACCCTTTTGTATTGGGACGATTTACTGGGAACGGTGGAAGTCAAGACTCCGGACGGCCCCATGGATATGCTGCTCAATCGTTGGCTTCTTTATCAAACTCTATCTTGCCGCATCTGGGCTCGCTCAGCCTTCTATCAGTCAGGCGGCGCGTACGGCTTTCGCGATCAGTTGCAGGATGTGATGGCCCTTGTGTGTAGTCGTCCAACGGTGGCACGCGAACAAATTCTTCTGGCGGCACGCCATCAATTCAAGGAAGGTGATGTACAACACTGGTGGCATCCTCCGACCGGACGTGGGGTGCGCACACGCTTCTCAGACGATCTCTTGTGGCTGCCGTTTGTAACGGCATTCTATATCAATGTCAGCGGCGATGCTTCAGTACTGGATGAGGCAGTGCCCTTTCTCGAGGCGCCTCTCCTTGGACCAGACGAACAGGAGTCGTACCTCCAACCGACGATCTCAACCGAATCCGCGTCTGTCTTTGAACACTGCGCGCGTGCCATCGATCGCAGTCTGAGAGTTGGACCCCACGGACTACCTTTGATGGGTGGAGGCGACTGGAACGACGGCATGAATCGCGTCGGCCATCTTGGTAAGGGCGAGAGTGTCTGGGTCGGTTGGTTTCTCCATACGGTGCTCGCTGGTCTTGCTCCTTTCTGCGATCGACGCAAAGAAACAGCCCGCGCCGATCGTTATCGCCAGCACATGAATGACCTGAAACTGGCGCTCGAAGAAAATGGCTGGGACGGCGATTGGTATCGTCGGGCTTACTTTGACGATGGCACTCCGCTTGGTTCCGTACAGAATGAAGAATGCCGCATCGATTCGATTGTCCAGTCGTGGGGTGTTATCTCGGGCGTCGCCGAAGATTACCGCCAGGTGCGCTCGATGGCAGCGGTTGAGGAATATTTGATCAGGCGCGGTGATGGTCTGGTAATTCTATTCACACCGCCGTTCGACAAGAGCAAACTCGATCCGGGTTACATCAAGGGTTACGTTCCCGGCGTGCGCGAAAATGGCGGGCAATATACTCACGCCGCGCTTTGGACCTTGATCGCCTTTGCGATGCTGGGCGATGGAGAACGGGCCGGAGAGCTCTTCTCGCTCTTGAACCCGATCAATCACTCTTCTACGCGCGCCGGGTTGCACAAGTACAAGGTCGAACCTTATGTAGCAGTCGGTGATGTCTATGCGGTTCCGCCTCACACCGGACGCGGGGGCTGGACGTGGTACACCGGATCGGCGGGCTGGATGTACCGCGCTGGCATGGAGTCAATACTCGGGTTCAAGTTGCGGGGCGACCGGCTAAAGATCGATCCGTGTATACCAAGGTGGTGGCGGGAGTACGAGATAACTTATCGCCGCGGACGAACCACCTATCACATTAAGGTCGAAAATCCCCATTCTTTCAGCCGCGGCATAGCCACTATCCAACTGGAGGGCGCCCTGCAGAGCGAGGAGGAAATCCATCTCCTCGACGACGGCCATACCCACTCTGTTCGAATTGTGCTCGGTGAGAAGCCTGCGAAGGTTCAAGCGGAGGAGCGTGCCCCAGAAACTCGGGAAGAGCAAACGCGCCTTTAAAATAGTAGTGAATGGCTTTGGATCTCGCAGCGCCTTGCCCTTCCTGACCTGAGAGACTGCCCGCGCTTACGCCTTGGTAGTGGCCCAATTCCACTCCCCGCTGCGGTTTCTGCGAAACCGTCAACTTCTTGTTTTCTTGAGCAGATTTTTTGAGTAAACAATCGATCCACGAAACTACGCGAACCCAAGACACGAACTGACACGAAATGTTGTTAGTGTTACTTCGTGTGATGCGCGTTGATCATGTTTTGAGTCTTGCCCAGACAGAAAACAAGATTCTGCATTCTGGTTTCATAGAGGGTGCTGAGAAAATCTTCGCCGAGTGATTTACTTTGTTTTCCGCGATGCGGCTGGGTTTGACTTCCCGGTGTCTGCAGGTCGTGTCAATCTTTTTGGCACGGGGTGGTAGCAGGCATTTAGTTGGTACCCGCGGCAGGGGTCGAACCTGCGACCTTTCGCTCCGGAGGCGAACGCTCTAATCCACTGAGCTACGCGGGCATATTTTGATTGGGGCGAAAAGATAACACACCCAGGGATCGAGTTGCCACCGCCTAACTTGCCAGTCGATGGATTGCTTCAACAAGCCAGAAAGAGCCTGCAGCGATGGAGCCTGCGGCGGGAATCGTCAGTATCCAGGCCCAAACAATGCGCCCAGCGATGCCCCACTTCACCGCCGAGAGACGCCTTGTGGCGCCAACGCCGACTATCGCGCCAGTAATGGTGTGCGTAGTTGAAACGGGAGTTCCCGTAAGCGTGGCGTACGCGAGAGTCAAAGCTGCTCCCGTCTCTGCGCAGAAACCCCCGATGGGTCGTAACTTGGTTATCTTCGAACCCATGGTGTGAACAATGCGCCAGCCTCCTGAAAGTGTCCCCAGGGCAATTGCTGCATGCGCGGCGAGCACAACCGCAAGCGGAATGGAAGGCAAACCTCCATTAGGGCCGTAGTGCAGTCCCCCGATGCCACCCGCCGTCAACACCGCCGTGAGTATGCCCATGGTTTTTTGCGCGTCATTGCCGCCGTGGCCCAGGGAGAATGCAGCAGCAGAAAAAAGTTGTCCGCGGCGAAAGATCTTGTCGACCCGACTGGGGGATACTCTACGGAATATCCAATGAACTGCGACCATTAGAGTGAATCCCAGCAACATCCCGATCAGTGGCGACAAGACAATGAACACTATCGTACGGAGCCAGACGTCCGTCCTGAGTAACCCACTGACTCCGCGGAAAGCCGCTATCCC
>WNGF01004578.1_pt1 | contig 28313 bp, 20 predicted proteins | sample 5400641 | NCBI WGS metagenome assembly WNGF01 (sample SAMN13153371, study PRJNA577476) | soil metagenome | isolation source: 80 cm soil or saprolite under grassland replicate 2 | place: USA:California | collected 2016-06-15 | reverse complement strand
CCACGGCGTTGCTGCCGAGGCGCACGTGGAGCGCCCGCCACCTCGTGGCGATCGTCCGGGCGGCCGCGCGAGGGTCGAACGCGGCGCCGGACGCGCCGGGCGCGGGCGGTGACGCGTCGGCGATCCCGTCGATCACCACGTCGTACCCGGCCAGCAGGACCAGCTGGTAGAACCGCCGCAAGGCCTGGGCGGTCGTGATGGGGTGGACCCAGGCCTTCCCCCGGCACCGCGGATCCGGCACCCCGGCGGCGCCGCCCACGTCGTGCAGGTACCGGTTGTAGCCCCGTACGTAGCCCCGGATGGCGTCGATGACCTGCGGCTTGGGGCCGTTCGGAGGAGGCTGCGACAGGAGCTTCCCGATGACCCCCGAGTCGATGATCTGCTGGAAGAACAGGTCGGAGCTCAGGTTGTTGACCGTGATGCCGTTCCCCGCCTGGAGGTAGGACCCGTTCGGCCCGAAATACCGGGAGCGCTGGGCGTCCACGGTGACGTAGTCCTCCGCGATCGTGCACAGGTTGTCCTGGGCGAACGCGTAGCCGTATCCGTAGCCGAGCGACTCGAAGTCGTGGGCCAGGATGTGGGGGATGCCGTACTCGGTCCGCCGGATCTTCACCCAGATCCCGTCGCGGGACCGGGCCGCGGCGGCGCCTGCGGCGCCGGGGGACGACCCGGCGAGCGTCACGGTGGCGGTGAGGACGGTGAGGACGATGCGGGCACGGCGCACGGCGGGCTCCTTCTTCCTGATTCGGGCCGATCGCCTGGAATTGTCCCCGCCCGGAGCTCGCTCTATTCCCGCGTCACGAGGCCCGGCGGGATTCGTCCCGGTCCACCGAGCCCTCCCGCCCGGCCCTGCGGGGCGGTGTGGGATCGAGGAAGAAGTGCGTCACCGACGGCACCACCTCGCGGACCTCGTGGTCGATCTGGTCGGCCAGCTGCTCGACGTCGTCCCCGGACATCCCCTTGCCCAGGTCGGCCCGCGCCGCCACCATCAGCGACTCGGGCCCGATGACCATGGTCAGCAGCTCGATGACGCGGTCCACCTGCGGATGGTCCTCGATGGCCCTGCGGATCTTCTCCCGGTCCTCCTCCCGGGCCGCCTCGCCCAGCAGGAGGCCCTTGGTGTTCTGCCCCAGCTTGAACGCGATGAAAGCCAGGAGGCAGCCGATGAGGAGCGACGCGATCGGGTCGAACGCGTGGATCCCGGTGATCTGGCTGAGTCCCACCCCGAGGAACGCCAGCGTGATGCCCACGAGCGCGCCGCTGTCCTCCAGCAGGACCGTCTTCACGGTGGGGTCCTTGCTCTCCCGGACGAACTCGCGGAACCCCATGTCCTGCTCCCCGGCCTCCCGCCTGGTCTGCCGGTAGGCCCGGAACCACGACGTCCCCTCGGCCAGCGCCGAGATCGTGAGCACGGCGTAGGCCGCGACGTACCCGGTGGCGTCCTCCCCACCCCCCGACAGGAGCCCCCCGATCCCCTGGAGGAACGAGAACCCCGCGCCCAGGATGAGGATCCCTGTGGCGGCCACGAAGGCCCAGAAGAACCGCTCCTTGCCGTAGCCGAAGGGGTGCTCCTCGTCGGCTGGGCGGTCCCCCATGCGGAGCGACACCAGCAGGAACACCTGGTTGAACGTGTCGGCCACGGAGTGCGCGCCCTCCGCCAGGATGGCCGCCGAGCCCGAGATCGCACCGGCCACGAACTTCGACACGGCGATCAGGAGGTTGGCGCCGGCCGCGACCATGACGGTCTTCTTGCTCTCCGATGCCATGCCTCTCCCGGGGCCGTCTCGTGACATCCGTACCCGCGCCGCCCCCGAGGGACACCGCCCGGGGCGGGCGGAGGCCGGATCGCTCGATCAGGGGATCCCCCCGGTGCAACCCGTCGAAGGTCGCCGCGGTCACGCCTGGACCGGGATCGTCCCCCGCACCCTGGCGCCGCGCCCGGGCGTGGACTCGACCCGAAGCGTGCCACCCACGGCGCCGAGGCGGTCGTTCATGTTCGTGAACCCCGCACCGCTTCCCCGGCGGGTGACGTCGAACCCCGCCCCGTCGTCGGCCACCTCGAACAGGAGCGCGTCCGAGTCCTCCCACACGCGAACCGTGGCGGTGACCCCCTCGCCGCCGTACTTCGAGGCGTTCTGGAGGGCCTCGAGGCAGCAGAAGTACACGGTGGCCTCCACCTCCGGCGGATGGCGGCCCACCCCCCGGGCCTCCACCACCACAGGGAGCGCGGCCCGGCGGGCCGCGGACTCGAGGGCCTGGGGGAGCCCCCGGTCGGCCAGGAGCGGCGGGTAGATGCCGTGGGCCAGGTCCCGGAGCTGCTGGAGGGCCTCCTCGATGTCGCCTCCCAGCTCGCCCAGGACGGTCGTCGACCGCTCCGGGTCGCGTTCGGCCAGCTGGCGGGCCAGGCGGAGCTTCACGGCGATGGCCACCAGGTGCTGCTGCGCGCCGTCATGGAGGTTCCGTTCGATCCGCCGGCGCTCCAGGTCCCCCGCCGCGACGATCCGCCCCCGGGAGGCCTGGAGCTCCTGGGCCTGGCGACGGACCTCGACCAGGCTGGCCTGGAGCGCGGAGTCCAGGCGCACGTTGTGCAGGGCCAGCCCGATCTGCCGGGCCAGCTCCGCCAGCACCCTGTCGTCCTCGGGCCCGAACGCCGGGCCGTCCCCGGCCCGCTCGCCGACCAGGAGGCCGAGGAGCTCGCCGGAGTGCGTCACCGGCGCAATCCGCAGCTGCGCGTCCTCGCGCCCTTCGACCAGCTGCGGGATCCACAACCGCGCCCAGGCCGAACCGGAGAGTCCGGCGCGGGCCACCGTGGTCTCCTCGGTCTGCCGCAGCCGGATCCGCGGCCGGGCGTGCTCGGGGTCCGAGGCAGTGAGCTCCAGGGTCCCCGCCGAGGCGGTCCACATCTCCGCCGATCGCAGGGTCAGGGCCGACCGGAGCGACTCCGCCATGGACAGCATGAGCTCGTCGAGAGGGACCGACCTGGACAGGCGGGTGCCGAACGTGCGGACCACGTCCTCGGTGGTGGGTTTCCCCCCGTGGGCCAGGCGGGCCGCGAGCGCCCGGAGGCGGGCGCGGGCCGGGACGTACAGGAGCGCGGAGAGGCCCGCTGCGATCATCGACAGGACCAGCACCGTGCGCTCCTCGTGCCGGGGGGCCCGCCCCAGCCCGATGACCACGCCCACGTACACCCCGGCCACGATGGTCGAGAGGCCGGAGAGCGACACCGCGTGCTCGAACAGCGTGTCGACGCCCCGGGACGCGGCCGGCCACGCGTCGAGGAGCAGGGCCACGGGGATGGCGACCGTCGCGCCGACCGCCCACAGGCCGGGCGACGGGGGCCAGTCCACCAGGGCGTGCACGATCAGCACCGCCGCCCCGCCCCACGCGGCGCCGACGGCCCCCAGGCCCAGCCACTTCATGTGCCGCCGCTCCACGCCGTCCACCCGGCCGAACCTGGCCGCGAAGGCCGGCCCGCCCAGCACGAGCGCCACCAGGACCTCGGCCACCAGGGCCGGGGTCCGGACGGGGCCGGACGCGGACAGGGCCGCGACCGCCCCGGCGGCCAGGTAGGCCGCAGCGGCCAGGGACCGGCGGGCCGCGGTCCCCAGTCGTCCGTCCGGCATCCCCAGCAACAGGTGGACGCCGGCGGCCGGCAGCAGCGCGGCCACCGCGGGGCCCGCGCCGTCCACGAGCAACCCGACCCCCGCCGCCCCCGCGGCCCCGCCGATGATCCCGGCGAGCGGCTCGCCCGAGAACCGGAACGCCCGGACGGCGCCCGCCACCGCCCACAGGAGGGCCACCGAGGCCGCGATGAGGTCCCCGGTTCCACGGCCCCGAACGGCCACGGCGACCAGGGCCGCCCCGGCCAGCCCGAGCCCGGCCAGGGCCAGGGCGGTCCAGGCCGCGCTCCCCCCGCGCCGGCTCACCGGAGAGGCCGCCGTCGCTCGCGGATGTTCCAGGACCGCCATGTCATCACTCCGTTCGCAGGACCGTCGCCGGGCGGGTCCGGGCCGCGGAACGGGCGGGCAGGGCCGAGACCAGGTTGGCCATCACCAGGGTGGCGGGGACCACGATCAGCACCAGCAGGACCGGGACCACCGGCTCCGAGGCCACTCCCAGCTGGTACACGAACGACGACCACACCCACCGTCCCGTCGCGATGCCCAGGGGGACCCCCACGACGAGCCCGATCGCGGCGACCGTGGTCGACTGCCAGGCCACCGCCGCCCGGACCTGGCGACGGACGAACCCCAGGGCCTTCAGGACGGCGAGGTCCCTGCGGCGCCGGCGCACCGATGTCGCGAGGGCGTGCCCCAGGGCCGCGGCTCCGGCCAGCGCCAGCACGCCGGCCAGCAGCAGGGGCAGCCCTCGCACGCGTCCCGCGTTCCGGAGGTCCGTGGCCTCCCCGGCCAGCGCGACCTGGGCGTCGAGCGGCCCGAATCGCCGGCGCAGCTCGCGGATGACCGCCTGCGGGTCCGCGCCGGGGGCGAACCGGATCAGGTGATCGAACGGCGGCCCACCGAGACGCCCACGGTGTCGCCGAGGCCCACGTCGAGATCGCGCATCGTGACGGTCCCCAGTGCGATCTCGGTCGGCGCCGCCGGCCACGAGCCCTCGAGCACGCGGGGCGCCACCAGCCCCCCGACCGGGTCGACCCCCCAGGCGAACGGCAGGGCCTGGCGTCCGTTCGCGGCCACGTGGACCTGCACCAGGATGTTCGCACCCGAGAACTCCGCGATGCCCGGGATCCGGCCCAGGGACTGCGGGATCCGCTTCGACGTGTCGCTGCCGTACGGGTTCCCCACGCCGACGTCCCAGGTCCACCCCGTCAGCTCGGGCGATCCCAGCAGGTGCGTGAAGCTGGCCGCGTACGTCGTCGACGCCGCCACCGCCGCCAGGGCGATGCACAGGCTCACCATGGTCGTCCGGACGGGGACGGCCGTCCGGCCCCTGCCGGGTTCGAGCGCCATCCGAACGCCGGCCGAGGCGGCGGGCGTGAGCCCCATGCGGCCGAGCATGCCGGAGATGGCTCCACGGCGCCCGTCCCCGCCGTCGTCGACGGCGACCAGGCCCATCGCGTCCCCGCGAGCGCCCGCGGCCCTCCACGCCGGCACGGCGGCCGCCGCCATGACCGCCACCACGACCACCGCCGCTCCCAGCCCCAGCACCGCCCCGTCGAACGCGAACCCCGGATCGGGCTCCACGATGCGGGCCAGGCTGATGGGCATGAGCGGCGACAGCGCCGCGGCGGTCGCGACCGCCACGATCGCCCCGCCGGCGCCGGTGACCGCCGCCCGGAACAGGCCGGCCCCGAACAGCTGCGGCCGGGTCACCCCGAGGGCCCGGAGGGTCGGGTTCTCGATCGAGTCCAGGAACGACTCCCGGGCCAGCGCCTGGGCCACCACCAGGAGCCCCGCCACACCGGCGAGCGCCGCGAAGATCCACAGCGCAGTGGCGAGCGGATGGGTGACCCGATGGGTGAGCCGAGCGGTGTCCCCGACCGAGCCGGCGCCGACCTGTCCCCCGCCCGCCAGACGTTCGATCTCGCGTTGCAGGGCCGGGACGTCGGCGTCGCCGTGGCGGAGGTGGAGGGCGATCGCCTCCGCTGTCGCGAGCCCGTCGTGGTAGTGCCGGTCGAACGCCTGGGACAGCTGGACGTCGGCGTAGGCGGATTCCTGCGTGAGCGATCCGGCGTCGACGTAGACCCCGACCACCTTCATCGTGACCGCGACGCCGACGTCGCCGGCGGGGACGGAGGTCGTGTCGGGCCCGTAGGCCTCCGGGTCGACCCCCTTCTTCAGGAACAGGGCACGGTAGGAGTCCCCCACCCGGACCTCCGTCCCGAACGTGCCCCGCATCTCCCGGACGGAGGCCTCGCCCACCGCCACCTCGTCGACGAGCCGCGGGGCCCGGCCCGCCAGGAACTTCAGCGAGTCCCCGGCCATGCTGCCCGGCCGCCGGCACGCCGTGGCGGCGCCCTCGCCGATCGGGTAGAACCGCCCACCCTTCATCGGCACCAGGGCATAGGACCGGCACCGGGTGGACGACACGACCTGGGGGAGCCGGGCCACCTCGTCGATGTCGATCGGCGTGAATCCGAAGGTGTCCACGCTGAACACCGCGTAGTCGGGAGCGTGCTCGCGGGCCAGCAGCCGCTGGTACGCGGTCTCGGTGCGCCGGGCGCCGCTCGCGGAGAGCAGCACGGCGCCGCCGATGAGTCCGAGGAGCACTGTGAGGCCGATCGTGGCCCGGAGCCGGCCCCGGATCTTCGCCCTCGACAGCATCCAGACCGTGTTCATTCGGCCCTCACTCGCTCCGCAGGACCTGGGCCGGTCGGGTCCGGGCCGCCAGCAGGCCGGGGATCGCTGCCACCAGGTTCGCCACGAGGATCGTGGCCGGGACGACCAGCAGCACGGCGACGAGCGGCACCACCGGCTCCGGCACCACGCCCAGCCGCTCCGCGAGGAGGTTCCACCCCCACCGGCCGGCGACGATCCCCAGCGGGATGCCGATGACCAGGGCAACCCCCGCGAGGGTCGAGGCCTGCCACGCGACGGCCGCCGAGACCTGACGCCGGCGGAACCCGATCGTCTTCAGCACCGCGAGGTCACGCTCCCGCCTCCGGACCGACGTGACCAGGGTGTGGGCCAGCGTGGCCATGGCCAGCAGGGCCACGACGCCGGCCAGCACCAGCGGGACCCTCGCCACCTCCTTGAGATCCTGGATCGTCCCGAAGCCGGCCCTCGGGAACACGAACAGATTGCGGAACACGGGCCGCAGTTCCGCCAGGAACGGGTGCTGGTCGGCGGGCCGGGCGAACCGCACGAAGTAGCCGTTGTCTGCGGCGACCTGGGGGTCGTTCGCCCGCACCCAGTCGAGGGAGACGACCGCCCCGTCCCCCGGACCGGTGAAGGAGAGGAAGAAGTCCGGCATGGCCACCCGTCCGACCACGCGCATCTCGGACGTGACGCCCTTGATCCCCACCGGGACCGTGTCGCCGATGCCGACGCCGGCCGACCGCATGGTCTCCGAGCCCAGCGCGACCTCGTCCACGGCGGCCGGTAGCCGCCCCTCCGCCAGCGACGGCGTCACGGAGCCCTTCGCCGGCGCCATCGCGAGCCCCAGGACGCGGGTCCCACCGACCTCGAGGTTCCGCAGGTTGCCCAGCGCGAACTCCGCGACCCTGGGGTCGTGGGACAGGATCGACTGGAGGTGCCGCTCCCCCCCTGGCGGAGTTGGCGAGAAGTCCTCCTCCAAGCCGATCAGGACGTCCCAGTTCCACCCGGAGAGCCGGGGCGTGGACTCGAGGTGCACGAGGCTCGCTCCGAAGGAGAGCGCGGCGGTGAGCGCGAACAGCCCGAGCGTCGTCCCCAGCACCGTGGTCCGCACCGGGACCGCGGTGCGCCCTCGGCCGGGCTCGAGCGCCATCCGGACGCCGGCGGCCACGGCGGGCCTCCGCCCCAGCCGTGCCAGCGACGCCGCCACCACCGAGGGCCTCGACCTCGGCGGCGGCAGGATCCCGGGCGCCGAACGCGAGGCCCGGGCCGCCCACCAGCACGGGATCGCCCCCACCGCCACCACCAGGACGGCGAGCCCCACCCCGCCGCACACCATGACGAGCGCGTCGACCGCGATGCCCGGCTTCGGCTCGGCCACGCGCGCCACGCCGAGCGGAGCGAGCGGCGAGAGCGCGATGCCGACGCCGACGGCGACCGCCGCGCCGACCAGGCCGATCATCGCCACGCGGAGCAGGCCCACCCCGAACAGCTGGCCCGGGGTGAGCCCGACGGCACGCAGCGTGGGGTACTCCGTGGACTCGAGGTAGGTCTGGCGGGCCAGCGACTGCGCGAAGACGGCCAGGGTGGCCACCCCGACCAGGAGCGCGAGCGCCCACAGGGCCACCGCCTGGACCTGGGTGGCCCGCTGCACCCCCTCCGTCTGCCGGGCCCCGTTGATCGGCACGTCGAACCTGACCCCGAGGCGCTCGTGCAGCTTGCGCAGCTCCCGTCGGAAGGCCGGGATGTCGGCCTGCCCGTGGCGCAGGCGGATGACCAGGGCCGCGTCCCCCCCATGGAACCGGTCCGGGTACTCGCGGAAGAAGGCCGGAGTGAGGTGGATGGCCGGGAGGTACCCTCCGGCCAGGGGCTCGAACTCGGCCGGAGCCGATTCGATCCCCACGATCGTGAGCGTGAGCGGCGGGGGCCGCTGGTCCGGGGGAGGAAGCGGCTGCCCGAACGGTCCCTCCCGTCCGAACAGCCCCAGCTGGAGGGTGTCGCCCGGCTCCACGTGCAGCTGCCGAGCCAGGGCGAACCCGACCACCGCCTCCCGCGGGCGGGCCGGGTCGGCCATCCGGCCGTCGAGGATCTTGATCGCGTTCACGGTGGTTCCGAAGCGCCCGTCGGGGCTCGCCATCGGGAAGACGTTCGGGAAGTCGAGCTTCCGGCCGTCGGTCGTGCGAACGGACTCGAACACGATGTTCACGAACGACGAGTCCTCGACCTGCGGGAGCCGCGGGACCTCGCGGAAGGCCTCGTCCCTTCCCTTGCCGTTCGGGTTCAGCACCAGGTCCATGCCGTGCTGGGCCTGGACGAACCGCGGGTAGGCGGACTGCGTCCGCCGGGCCCCCGCGGCCGCGAAGATCACGACTCCGCCCATGACGCCGACGATCAGGCCCAGGGCCACGATGCTCAGGAAGCGGGAACGGAGCTCCGCCCGCACGCGCATCCACACGGCTGTCATGCCGTCCGGCTCCTCAGCTCGGGCGTCGTCCGAGCGGGCGGCCTCACGGGCGGGGGTCGCCGTCGCCCGCCAGCGGACCGAACGTCGCGTCGCCCGCCGCGACGGCGACGGGCTCGGCGCCGTCGTCCACGCGGCCGTCACGCATCCGCGCGATCCGGTCGGCGGCCTCGGCCACGGTCTCGTCGTGGGTCACCAGGAGGATGGCCTGGCCGTCGGCGTGGAGGCGCCGGAACAGCTCCATGACCTCCGCGCCCCCGGCCGAGTCGAGGGCCCCGGTGGGCTCGTCGGCCAGGAGCAGCGTGGGCTGGTTCGCCAGGGCCCGGGCGATGGCCAGGCGCTGGCGCTGCCCGCCCGAGAGGACACCCGGGGCCTTCCCCGCCTTGTCGGACAGCCCCAGCAGGTCGAGGAGGTCCCGGGCCCGGGTCTCGGCCTGCTTCCGCGGCGTCCCCGCCACGACCGCCGGGAGCGTCACGTTCTCGAGGGCGCTCATCCCCTCCAGCAGGTTGAAGAACTGGAAGACGATCCCGACGTGCTTGCGCCGCATCCGGGCGAGGTCGTCTTCGTTCATCCCGGACAGGGACTCCCCGGACACGGCGATCTCACCCTCGTCCGGTGTGTCCAGTCCGGCCACCATGTTCAGCAGCGTCGACTTGCCGCACCCCGACGGCCCCATCACCGCCACGAACTCGCCGGGGGCGAGGGTCAGATCGACGCCGCGCAGGGCCCGGACCGGGGCCCCCTCGGCGTCCTCCGGCCGGTACGTCTTGCGCAGTCCCCGAACCTCGAGTGCGTCCACGGCGATCTCCCCCAACGGGGCCGGCGGCGGGCCCTCCGCCCCAGCCGGAGGGATCATGACGGCTCGGGGCGGCCGAACGGAAGGGTGCTGGGGCGAGTTTTCGGTCGGGTGGAGCGCCCGGGAAACGGGGATGCTGGCACCACCGGCCGCGCGGACGGGGTCCTGCGGGGGCTATGCGCCGAAGGCGGAGGGACCGAGGGGCACGCCCATGATCCGGGACAGCTCGTCCGGGTTGAACGCGTGCTGGAACGCGGCGGCCTGGGTGATCCGCCCCTCTGCGACGAGCGTGGCGAGCGACGAGTCCATGGTCGACATCCCGAACTTCCGCCCCGCCTGCATCGCCGAGTAGATCTGGTGGGTCTTGCCCTCGCGGATGAGGTTCCGGACGGCCGGCGTCACGATGAGGACCTCGGACGCGGCCACCCGCCCCGTGCCTTCGTCGTTCGGGATGAGCTGCTGGGCCACCACGCCCTGCAGCGTGATCGCGAGCTGGACCCGGATCTGCTGCTGCTGCGAGGAGGGGAACACGTCGATGATCCGGTCCACCGTCTGCGGCGCGTCCTGCGTGTGCAGGGTGGCGAACACCAGGTGTCCTGTCTCCGCGGCCGTGATCGCGGTGGAGATCGTCTCGAGGTCGCGCATCTCGCCCACCAGGATCACGTCGGGGTCCTGGCGCAGCGCGTGCTTCAGGGCGTTGGCGAACCCACGCGTGTCCGGTCCAACCTCGCGCTGCGACACCGCGGAGCGGCGGTGCCGGTGGAGGAACTCGATCGGGTCCTCGACCGTGAGGATGTGGCCCCGGCGCTCGTTGTTCACGATGTCGACCATCGCGGCCAGCGTCGTCGACTTGCCGGACCCGGTGGGCCCGGTCACCACCACCAGGCCCCGGCGGACCCGGGCCAGGTCGCTCACGGCCTTCGGTAGGCCGAGCTCCGAGACGGACTGGATGTTGTACGGGATGATCCGGAAGGCCGCGCCCAGCGACCCGCGCTGATAGTAGATGTTCACCCGGAACCGGGCGCTCCCGGGGACCGAGTACGCGCAGTCGAGCTCCAGCTCCTCCTCGAGCCGGGCGCGTTGGGACTCGGTGATGATCGAGTGGAGCATCCGTTCGAGGTCCTGGGGCGCGAGGACCGGCCATCGCTCCTGGGCCTCGATCTCGCCGTGCACCCGCAGCAGGGGCTTCGTGCCCCCGATGAGGTGGAGGTCGGACGCGCTCGTGTCCACGACGGCCTTCAGCAGCTCCAGGATCGCGCCGTGGGCGTTCTCGTAGTCCTTCTCCGGGACGTTCTCGGCGGCCGAGGTGAGCGCCTCCAGGTCGTCCCCCGAGCTCTCCGCAGGCACGGTCTCCAGGCCGTTCCCCGATGGGGCGGCCCCGAGCCCGCCCGCGTGTCCGTTGCCGTACGGGAACACCGCCCCGGTCGCGGGCGCGTACGGCGCCGCGGGCGAGATGGGTCCTGAGTTCTCGTCGTCCATGTCCGCTCCTCGAGCCCGGGGTGCGACGAAGCGTCGCCGGGCGCTCACACTCTGATCGGCGGCTGCCGGGGGGGCCTTGAGGCCGGGGATGGGACGGTTGCGACGCACCGGGACCCCGGCAGTACCCTGTGCCGGCGGGGGCGTCCCGGGAGGCGAACGTGCGATTCGGCCTGTTCTACGAGCATCAGCTGCCCCGCCCATGGGCTCGAGGGGACGAGGCCCGCCTGCTGAGCGACGCTCTGGAGCAGGTGGAGCTCGCCGACCGGCTGGGCATCGACGTCGTGTGGGAGGTGGAGCACCACTTCCTGGAGGAGTACTCGCACTCGAGCGCCCCGGAGGTGTTCCTGGCCGCCGCCTCGCAGCGGACGCGGCGCATCCGCCTGGGGCACGGCATCGTCCAGATCCCGCCGGGGTTCAACCATCCGGCCCGCGTGGCCGAGCGGATCGCCACCCTCGACCTGGTGTCAGGGGGCCGGGTGGAGTTCGGGACCGGGGAATCGAGCTCCCAGGCCGAGCTCGGCGGGTTCGGTGTGCGGCGGGAGGACAAGCGAGCCCAGTGGGAGGAATCGCTCGACGCGATCACCCGGATGTTCGTGGAGGAGCCGTTCGCCGGGCTCGACGGGACCTGGACCCGGATGCCGCCCCGCAACGTGGTCCCCAAGCCGCACCAGAAGCCCCACCCCCCGCTGTGGGTCGCGTGCAGCCGGCGGGAGACCATCCTGCTGGCGGCGCGCAAGGGCCTCGGGGCGCTGTCGTTCTCGTTCGTCGAGCCCGAGGAGGCCCGGGGATGGGTGGACGACTACTACCGGCTGCTGGCGTCCGACGAATGCGTGCCCGGCGGGTTCGCGGTGAATCCCAACGTCGCCGTGGTCCTGCCGTTCATGTGCCACGGGGACGAGGAGACCGCCATCGAACGCGGCATCGACGGGGCGCACTTCTTCGGGTACTCGCTCGCGCACTACTACGTGTTCGGGCGGCACCGGCCGGGGCGGACCAATGTGTGGGAGGAGTTCGAGGCGAATCGCCGGGACATGGGCTTCGCCCGGGAGATCGTGGCGCCGAAGGGCGGGCCGCTCGGCGTGAGCCTGCTGCAGCAGGGGCTGGGGTCGCTGCGCGGCGCGATCGGCACTCCGGCCCAGGTCCGGGACCTCCTCCGGCGGTACGCCGAGGCCGGGGTGGACCAGGTGATCTTCGTGTCGCAGGCGGGGCGGAACCGTCACGAGCACGTGTGCGAGTCGCTCGAACTTTTCGCGAAGGAGGTGCTCCCGGGGTTCGCCGAGCGGGCCGACGAGGTCGACGCCGCCCGCCGGGAGCGCCTGGCCGAGGCCTGCGAACGGGCCCTGGCCCGGCGGGCCCCGCCCCGGGAGGCCCCCCCGGACTACGTGATCGCTCCGGCGGAGGAGCCTCGCCCGGCGCCGGCGGCGATGTCGGGTCCAGACGCGGTGCCGGCCGGCGCGCGCGTGGCCGCGAAGGTGCGAGCCGGCGCCGCGGGCGCCCGGAAGCGCGTGGAGGCCCGGGCCATGTCCGCGCTGGCGGCAATGTCCGACCGGCGGGTGGAGCGCATCCTGCTGTCGGGCCCGGGGCTCCGTTCGGTGATGAAGGGCATGGAGCGGTCGTTCGTCCCGGCCATGGCCGAGGGGTTCGCCGGCGCCATCCAGTACGTGCTCACCGGCGAGGGCCGGACCCGGGCCTTCGCCGTCCTGGTCCGCGACGGGCGGGCGGTGGTCCGGGCGGGGCGGGCCGGGGCGCCCGCGGTGACCCTGGAGATGGCCGCTGTCACGTTCGGCCGCATCCTGACAGGGCAGCTCGACGCCGGGATGGCGTTCATGCAGGGGACGATCCGGATGGAGGGTGACGTCGCCGTGGCGCTGCGGATCGGGGAGATGTTCGCCCGGGAACCGTGATCCCGTCGCGGCGAACGCCTCCCTCCGCGACGTTTACGGGACGTGCAGGCTGAGCACACTCACGGCGGGTGGAAGGTCTGTCCGCATCAGCCGCGAGCGTCCTCCGCCGCGCCCGTACCTTCGCGGCCCTCGTCGCCGTGCTCGTGTTGCTGGGGTCGTGCGGCACGCGCCTGTCCCACCGCGAGGTCCGCCGCGACCTGGCCAGAGCCGCCGTCCAGGAGGGCGCCGGCCGGGCGGCCCACGCCGCTGGCCGGCAGGGCCACGGCCCGGCGGGGTCGGGCGGAGGCGGTGGGGGTTCGGTCCCCGGTCGGTCCGGCGGCGCCGCTCCGGGGGGCGCGGGCGGAGGAGGAGGAGCGGGCGGTGGGGGTGGCTCCGGCTCGGGGACGGACGGCGGTTCCGGCGGCGGGACCGGCGGGGGCACGGGGGGCTCCGGGGGCGGGACCGGCGGGGGCGGGACCGGCGGGGGCGGTTCCGGTGGCGGAGGGGGAGGCGGCGCGGGGACCTGCTCCGGCGGGGCCACCGACACGGGCGTGACCTCGAACGCCATCAAGGTGGGTGCGTCCTACGCCGAGTCGAGCCTGATCCCCGGTGAGTTCCGGCCGGCCATCGACGCGGTGGGCGCGTACCTGGACTCGGTGAACCGCTCGGGCGGCGTGTGCGGTCGGGGGTTCCAGTTCGTCTACTACAACGACGGGCTCAACGCCCAGACCTACGACCAGAATGTGCGGCGTCTGGTCCAGGACGACGGGGTGTTCGCGCTCCTGGGGAGCCTGTCGGCCGCGGACTCCGGCGGGTGCAGCTACATGCAGTCCCAGGGGCCGCCCGAGGGCGTCCCCGACGTCGGCTCGTTCCCGCTGTCGTACTGCCGGGGGCAGGCCCCCAACTTCACCTCTCCCGTCGGCTCGCTGAAGCCGAACATCTACGGCTGCTGTGCGGAGTGGAGCTTCCTGGAGAAGCGGTACGGGTTCTCCCACCCCGCCGTGCACTACCTGGACATCGCCATCTCGCACGACGAGGGCCTCGAGGTGGTGGACAGCCTGGTCCGGGCCCTACACCTGTCCGGACGCGACGATGTGTACCAGGGCGAGCACTCCGCCGCTCAGTTCGACTACACCGGCGACGTCATCCAGATGCAGCAGGACGGCGTGGAGAGCGTGTGGTCGTCGATGGACCTCAACAACGACATCAAGCTGGTCCGGGCAGCCTGCCAGCAGCAGTGGCACCCCAAGCTGATCCACCTCGAGGTGTCGTCCTACGACCCCTCGCTGCAGGAACGCATCGGATCCGACTGCGTGGCGTCCCAGAACATCTGGATGCGCTCGGTGTTCCCCCCGTTCACCAGCTCGAACCCGGAGATCCGACGCTACGTCTCCACCCTGCGCTCCTACTGCCGGAGCTGCTCCCCCACCACGTTCGGGATGGAGGGGTGGCTCTCCGCGGAGATGTTCGTGAGCGCGGTGAAGGCCATCGGGCCCGATGTGACCCGGTCCGCGCTGTTCCAACAGCTGGACTCCCTGCGGAACTGGACGGCGGGCGGGGTCATGGGCCCGGTGACCCCGTCCGAACGGATCCCCTACGGCTGCAACTACATGCTCCACGTGACCACCGACGGTTTCGAACAGGGCAGCGGCCTGCTGTGCGGCCCGTTCTACCGGAGCGGGGACTACACGGGACCGCCGGTGGAATGAGCGCGACGGCGGGTCGAGGGGGCCCCGGACCGCAGGGCGGGTGGTCGCCGTGAACCGGCTGCTGCAGATCGCGGTGGCGGCCGTGCCGGTGGGGAGCGTGTACGCGCTGGCCGCGTCGGGGCTCGTCCTCACGTACCGCTCGTCGCGGGTATTCAACTTCGCGCACGGCGCGGTGGGGATGTTCTGCGCGTTCCTGTTCTACCAGTCGTGGGTGGCGTGGGGGCTCCCCGTCGGCGCGGCGTTCCTGCTGGTGGTCGCGGTGTTCGCGCCGGCCATGGCCCTGCTGCTCGAACGGGCGGTGTTCCGCCGGCTCCGCGACGCGGCCACGTCGGTGAAGGTCGTGGTCACGGTGGGACTGCTGATCGCGCTGCAGGGGGGCGCCTCGGCCATCTGGGGCGGCCAGGGATCGCTGTTCCTGCCGCCCCTGTTCCCCCAGGGGTCGGTGCGGATCGCCGGCGGGGTCCGGCTGGGATTCGACCAGCTGTCGATCCTGGGGATCTCGCTGGGCACCATGCTGTTGCTGGGGGCCGTGATCCGGTTCACCTCGTTCGGACTCCGGGTTCGGGCCGGGGTGGACCGCCCGGACCTGGCGGAGCTGTCCGGCGTGGACACGGCTCGCGTCTCGGCGGCCTCGTGGGCCATCGGGTTCGCCACCGCGGCGGTGGCGGGGATCCTGCTCACCCCCACCCTGGGCCTCGACTCGTACAACCTCACGCTGTTCGTGATCCAGGCCTTCGCCGCGGCGCTCATCGGCCGGCTGGAGAGCTTCCCGCTGGCGTTCGCGGGCGGGATGATCGTGTCGCTGATCGAGCAGCTGGCCACCGGATACCTCCCGTCCACGTGCAGCCTCTGCCTGGCCGTCCGCCCGGCGGTGCCGTTCGCGCTGATCTTCGGCCTCCTGGCGTTCGCCGCGATGGTGCCGGGGTCGAAGCTGGGGCGGTGGGTCCGGACCGGGACGGGCGAGCCCTCCGCGCCGCCGCCGGTGGCCCCCGCGCCGGGCGGCGCCGAGAGCCGGACGGTGGTGATCGCGTTCGTGGCCGCGCTGGCCGTCGCGGGCCCCATGCTCCCCGGCGAGTGGCTGACCCGGGCGGACCGGGGACTGGCCATGGCGGGCGTGTTCGCGAGCCTGGTGGTGCTCTCGGGGCTGTCCGGGCAGATCTCGCTGACCCACGGCGCGTTCGTGGGAACGGGGGCGTTCACCATGGCCCTCCTGGCCTCCCACGGGGTGCCGTGGCCGGCCGCGCTGGTCCTCGCGGCGCTGGCGGCGGTGCCGGTGGCCGTGTTCGTGGCCCTCCCCGCGATCCGACTCCAGGGCCTCAACGTGGCCCTGCTCACGTTCGGCTTCGGGCTGGTGGTGGCCCAGATGTTCCAGTCCACGCTGACCGGGGGGACCACCGGGATGACCGCGCCCCGCCCCGGGTTCGCCACGTCGTCGCTCGCGTACTTCTACGTCCTGCTGGCGGTGGCGACCGTGCTGGTCCTGATGGTCCGCAACGTCCACCGGAGCCCCACCGGACGGGTCCTGGCGGCGATCCGCGACAGCGAGCCGGCGGCCCGGTCGATCGGCGTGCGCCTGCCCCTGTACCGCCTGGCCGTGTTCGCGCTGTCCGGGTTCATGGCCGCCGCGGCCGGGGCCGTGCTGGCGTCGCAGCAGGGCCTGGTCACGTTCAACGACTTCCATCCGGAGTTCTCGCTCATCTGGCTGGCGGTGGCGGTGATCGGGGGGCTGGGGTCGGCGTCCGGCGCCGTGGCGGCGGCCGCCATGTGGGGGATCGGCGCCACCTCGGTGGGCCCGCTGTCGCAGGTGGTGTTCGGGCTGGGGGCGATGCTGCTCGCCCACAACGAACGGGGACTGGCCGGCGCGCTGCCGGGGATGCGCGCGGCGATCGGGAGGCTCAGCGGCGCGCTGGCGCGGGCCGCCGCGGCGCACGACGCCCTGCCGCCGGGTGCGATCGCTCCGCCGCGGCGCCGGGCGCGGCGCCGGCCGAGGGAGGAGCCGATCCCCGAGCTGGAGGTGACGCCGCGTGGCGCCTGACGGGCCGCTGCTGGAGGCACGGTCGGTCACGGTTCGCTACCGCGGGCTGGTGGCCGCGAATGAGATCTCGCTGGGGGTGAGCCCGGGAGAGATGGTGGGCCTGATCGGTCCGAACGGGGCCGGAAAGACCACCGTCCTCGGCGTCCTCTCCGGGTTCGTCCGTCCCACCGAGGGCCGGGTGTTCCTCGACGGCCGCGACGTCACCGAGTGGGCGCCGGAGCAGCGGGCGGGCTCGGGGCTGGCCCGGACGTTCCAGCGCCTGGAGCTGTTCCGGACCATGACGGCGTGGGAGAACCTCCTGGTGGCCGCCGAGGCCCGCTTCGCTGACGCGGAGTTCATCGCGGACCTGGCCGGCCGGACCCGCCGGGGACCGGCCCGGTCGGCGGCGGCCCAGGTCATGGCCCTGATGGGGCTCCGCGACGTGGGCGACCGGCGCGCCGGCGAGCTGCCCCTCGGGCTGGGGCGGCTGCTCGAGATCGGGCGCGCCCTCTGCACCGGGCCCCGGATCCTCCTGCTGGACGAACCGGCGGGAGGGTTGGACGAGGCCGAGACCGAACGCCTGGCGGCCCTGCTCCGGGACATCCGGGACGACGGCGTGGGGATCCTCTTGGTGGAACACGACCTGTCGCTGGTGATGGAGCTGTGCCACCGCGTGGCGGTGATGGACTTCGGCTCGCTCATCGCGGAGGGGACGCCGGACGAGGTCCGGGCCGACCCCGACGTCCAGGCGGCGTACCTGGGAACGGAGGTGAGCGGTGCCGGCGCTCCTGGCCGCTGAGGGTGTGTTGGCGTCCTACGCGGGCCTCCGGGCCCTGACCGACGTGACGGTGGCCGTCCCCGAGGGGGGGCTGGCCGCGGTCCTCGGCCCGAACGGCGCGGGGAAGAGCACGCTGCTCAAGGTGCTGGCGGGCCTGCACCGGCCGGACGGCGGACGGGTGCTGCTCCGGGGCGAGGACGTCACCGGGCTCCCGGCGCACGCGATGGCCCGCAAGGGGGTGGCCCTGGTCCCCGAGGGCCGCTCGGTGTTCGGCTCGCTGACCGTCGCGGACAACCTCCGCCTGGCCGGCGCTCGCGGACGGGCATTTGACGAGGTCGCCGACGCGTTCCCGGTCCTGGCGGAGCGGCTGCGTCAGACGGCCGGGACGCTCTCGGGCGGGGAGCAGCAGATGCTGGCGCTGGCCCGGGCCATGGCGTCCGGCGGCGAGGTGCTCATGCTCGACGAGCCCTCCCTGGGCCTGGCCCCCCGGCTGGTGGACCGGGTGCTGGGGTCGGTCCGGTCCCTCCGGGAACGGGGGCGCACGGTGGTCCTTGTGGAGCAGTACGTGACCCGGGCCCTGGAGCTGGCCGACGTGGCGTTCGTGATGGACAAGGGCCGGGTGGCGTTCGCCGGTGAACCCGCGGAGCTGGAGGGCCACCCCGTCCTGGAGCGGGCCTACCTGGGGGCGGAGGCGAGGTCGTGAGGGGCCGGGGGCGCGCCTCGGGGCTCGTGCTGTCGCCGCTGCTCGCGCTGTGGGCGGTGGCGATCGCCGCCGGCGGTGCCGGGGCGGCGGAGGAGCACCTGTTCCGGGCCACCTCGACGGCGACCGCGGTGCACGGGTTCTACGACCACGCCGACCTGTTCCCCGTCCCCATCGGGAACCTGTCGGTACCGGAGACCGAGGTGTCCCTCGACGTGGGGCCGTCCGTCGGCGCGCACGGCTCGTTCCTGTGGGACCCGCAGGCGGCGGAGCTCAGCACGATCGTCTGCGAGCTGTCGAACGGCCAGATGTGCGACCTCCCGGAGTACCCGTTCCAGGCCCGGGCCACGTATCCGCCGTCGGGGGATCAGGAGCAGCCCCCCACGCTGACGATCGACGATCCCTCGTCGCCGGTCCACGTCGCAGGCGCCGACGAGTCGGCCACCGCCACCGCGCGCGCCGCGTCGGCGCGCTCCACGGTGGCGGGGATGGAGGCCGTGCCGATGACCGGCGGCCAGCTGGCCGCGGCCCGGTCGCTGGCCCTCGCCGCCGCCGCAGTCCGGGCCGGCGACCCGCTGCCCGTCCCGCTCCCGGGCGGGCTCTCGACCGGGCTCCCGGGGAGCACGTCCGAACAGGGGCCATCGCCCTCCCCCAGCTCGCCCTCCGGCGACGTGTCGCCGTGGCTGGTCGCCGTCGGCGCCGCCAGCTCGGCGTCCACCATGACGTCGGGCCCGGCCTCAGCGTCCGTCCGGGCGGCGTCGTCCGTCCACGACCTGTCGCTCCTCGGCGGCGTGATCACGATCCAGGGGGCGTCCGGCGAGGCCGCGGCGTCGCAGGGCGCGACGACCGGCGGAACTGCCTCCGCCCGGTACGGGGCGGCGTCGGTGGGCGGCGTTCCCGCGTCGGTGGGCCCGGACGGCCTTCAGATCCAGGACCAGGACCTCGGCGGGGACCAGATCGCGGCCCTCCAGGCCGTCCTGGACCAGGCCCTGTCCCAGGCCGGGATCTCGGTCTCGCTCGGCTCGCACACCGTCACCAGGTCCGACGGGCTGGTCATCTCCGAGGCGTGGGCCCTGTCGATCGACGCCACGATCCAGGTGGTTCCGCCCGGCGCGCCCCAGGGCGCGGGCGGCGCCGACGTCCTGCACATCCCCGTCGGCTACGCGCGGGCGACGGCCGAGGTGGCGTCGTTCGCCGGCCCGCCGCCGTTCACCGCGCCGAGCATCTCCCCGCCTCCCCCTCCGCCTCCGTCGACGGCGCCGCCACCTCCCCCGCCTCCGCCATCCGGCGGCGGGGGACACACGGGCGGCGGTGGCGGAGGCGCCGCCCCTCCACCGAACGGCGGCATCGGTCCCCCACCGCCCGCCCCGGGCCGGCCCGGCGGCGGTGGCGGGGGCCGGTCGGTGCGGTTCGTCCCGGTCGGGGGCCGGCTGTCGCACGGCATCCCGCCGGAGTCGGTGGTCCTGCTCGGTCTGTCCGGCGTGGCCTTCGTGATCGGGATGACCGGCCTGAAGACCATGGAGTCGCTCACGGAAGGAGTCCGCCGATGAGGGCCCGGCGCCCCTGGAGTGCGTTCCTCGGCGCGTTCTGGCCGTTCATCGTGGGCGTGACCCTGATCGCTGCGGGCCTGGTGGCCATCGTGATCGGCTACCTCGGCGTCTCCGGGACCGTCTTCGTCGGCCTCCAGGTCCCGTACCTGGTGAGCGGGGCGGTCCTCGGCCTGGCGCTGGTGTTCCTGGGGAGCGTCCTGCTCCTCGTCCAGGTCATGACCCGCCAGACCCGGCTGCTGCGCCGCCTCCTGGCCGAGGTCGAGTCCCCAGCGGCCGGCGACATCGCCGCCCCCGCAGCGCTACCGGACGACGGCGCCGCCTCTCCCAACGGTGCGAAGGTCTACGCCGTCCGCGGTGGCCGCTGGTTCCACCGCCCCGGATGCATCCTCCTGGAGGGCAAGCGCGCGACGCCCATGTCCCCCCACCAAGCCGACCTCGAACACCTCACCCCCTGCCGCCTCTGCGACCCCACGGTGCCTGCGGCCACGTAGACCGGCTCTGCGCCTCGGCTCCTCGCCTGGCTGACTGCGAGGGATAACCGGGGTACCGGCAGGTGCCCCCGCCCGGCACCCCGGTGACCACTCGCAGTCCGAAACGGCGAGGGGCAGACGCACCGAGCCGTCTGCCCCTCGAGAACGCGCTCAGTGTTCGCAGTCGACCTTGGTATCGCCGGAGTCGCCCATGCAGGTGTCAGTGTCGCGGCCGCCGTCCATCTTGTCGTTGCCGGTGACGGTGTCGCGGCTGTCGAGGGAGTCGGCTCCGTAGCCGCCCCTCAGGTTGTCGTTGCCGGCCCCGCCGGTGATCGTGTCGCCGCCCTTGTCGCCGAGTATGACGTCGTTCCCGCCCTTGCCCTGGATGGTGTCGTTCCCCGCGTAGCCGCAGATCACGTCGTTGCCGTCGGTCCCCACCAGCAGGTCGTTGCCCGAGGTCCCCTTGATCGTGCACGAGGGGGTCCTCGTCGACGGCTTGAAGTTGTAGCCGGGAGCGACGTCGATGACCTGCGTGAACTGACCGCCGACGTCGACCACCGGCGGCGGGTTCTCCGCGGCCGAGGGGTACGTCTCCGTGGACGCCGTCACCTGGTACAGCGTCGTGTTCAGCGCAGGCTCCGGGAGCGTCACGGCCGTCTTCGGAACGGTGATCGTGATGGTTCCGGGCGCCGTCGCCGTGTAGGACCCGGGCACCTGGGTCACGCCGGGGTACGTTCGCTGGGCTCCCCCGCCCTGGAACTGGATCTCGGCCACCCCCGTCCAGAACGTCGGCGCGCCGCCTCCGTTCGACTCCATGTACACGAACCAGTTCTCGCCGCCGTTCGCGTTCGTGGCCGCGGGGGCCGTCCACTGCGTCTGCCACACCAGCACCGGGTCGGAGTTCCCGGTGGCGGGGTCGGGCGCCAGCGAGGTGAGGTCCGCGACCCTCATCGTGATCTGGTAGTGGTCGGCGTCCGGCGCGATGATGGCCGACGACAGGATGTCGAGGTTCTTCTGGTTCGCGCTGATCTGCCCGGCGTTCTCGTAGCGAGCGTCGCCGGCCGTGTCGGTGACGGTCTGGGTCGGGGCCTTCGACCCGGTCACGATCCCCACGGACGTGAGCAGGCTGGGCCCCCCGATCTGCCGGACGAACATGGCCTGCGAGTTCGCCAGGTTGAACCGGTTCAGCGACTGCCCATACGAGATGTTCGCCTCGCCCTTCAGCCCCATCCGCATCTGCAGGAAGTCGCCGAGGGTCCTGTTCCCGCACTGCCCGCCCATCACGGTGTTGATCGAGCCCTTCTGGACGAAGTGCTGGGACGCCACCACCGGCGTGGAGAAGGTCGGGGTCGCCGCCGTGCCGTTCAGCGTCTGGGTGAAGTACAGGCTCCACAGCCCGTTCACGATGTCGGGCCCGGACTCCGTGGCGCCGATCTCGTTGTTGCAGTCCTGGTTGAACACCGGAGGCCCGGCCACCGCGGGCGTCCCGTACCAGGCGATGTCCACGCGGCCGGCGTCGCCCGCGACCGGCCACGCGAAGACGTTGTTGTGCAGCCCGGGCGTCGGGATCTTCACCGGCGTCGTCCACGTGTTGCCCTCGTCGGAGGACGAGGACCAGTGGAGCACCGTGTCCCCGATGACCTGGTTGTCGGCGTTCACCGGAGCCTGCTCCCACACGGCGTAGAGCGTCCCCGCCGCGTCGATGGCCATCGTCGGGAACGAACCGCCGGTGCGCTGATTCGACCCGATGTCGTTGATGAGGTGGTCGGTGCACTGGAGGCCGGTGGGGTCGGTGGTGAACGGCACCGCCACGCAGCGCCCCATGAGCAGCTTGTGGAAGTACGCGTCGTCGTGGATCACGAAGATGTGGTGGGTCGTCGGGCTGACCTCGTCATTCCCCATGATCCCCTCGTCGCACGACGCCGGAGCGGTGACGAACTGTGAGGGAGCGAAGTTGTTCCCCGCGGTGGCCTGGCCGAGCGCCGGATCGGCCGGCGAGCGCGTCATGACCAGCTCGTTGTTGCCGGCGGAGCTGCCGCACTGGGGCGCGCCGGCGCCGATGATGTTCGACACGAGGTACAGCGTGCCGCCGTTCTTCGGGTCGCCGTCGGTCGCGTACCACTGGCGGTCGTTCGGCGTTGTCGTCACGGCCGCGCAGTCGCCCGCCAGCAGGGTCTGCCCCTGATCGTCCGAACGGAACGTCGAGAAGTTCGCCAGCGTGAGGTCGTTGAAGTAGAGGCTGCCGGTGGAGTCCACGGCGAGCTCGGTGTCGCCGCCGCCGACGGACGCCCTGGATGCCCACGACCGTCGGCTGCCCGAACGTCGCGCCGCCGGAGGCGGCCGACGCCCGCGCGGACGGTGGGATCGCCGTGCTCTCCTCCCCGGCGCCGGCGGAGCCGGATCCGGTGGCCGACCGGTCGGCCAGGGTCGGGCCGTGCCCGAACCCGCGCCCGGCGGGCGAGGCCAGGACGGAGATGGCGGAAAGGACAACGGCCACGGCAACTACGGCCAACACACGCGAACGGGTCATCGGATTCCCCCTCGGGACTTCGCAGGACGCGACCGGACACCGGATGGACGGGGCGCTGCTCGGTTGTGTCGGTCACCTCCAGCCGGCCTGCGGCCGGCACCCCTCGTGCCGATACGGCGAGGCCCGTATACCCGGATGATGGCACGATGAAACGCAGGGTGATGCGGCCCCGCGACGCCATGCGTCTCTACCAGACCGCCGCGCGCGTCTGGCTGACGGCCGCCGGGCTCTCGCTACTGCTCCCCGGGACGGTCCGCCTGGGGTGGTGGGTGCCGCTGCACCTCATGCTCGTCGGAGCGGTCTCCGTCGCGATCAGCGGCGCCATGCAGAACTTCGTGGCCGCGCTCACGGGAACGGCAGCGGGCCCGACGCGCCTGGTGTGGGCCCAGTTCGCTCGGCCTCATCGTGCTTCGAGCCCGGCGCCGTACCCTGCACCTGCGCCACCGGATCCCGGTCGCGATGTACGAGGCCGCGGTGGCGAGCGTCCTGGCCGGGGGGACGATCGGGATCCTGCTCGGGACGGGGGCCGTGCACGGGGCGGACGCCTGGCGGGATCTCCGGGGCGCGCACCTGGTGCTGAACGTCCTCGGGTGGGTCTCGCTCACAATCGCCGGGACCCTCATCACGCTGCTCCCGACCGTCCTTCGCGTGCGGATGCCCGCCTGGAGAGGAGGTCTCACGGCGTGGCTCTTCGTGGTCGGCGTAGGGCTGATGGCGACCGGCGTCGCCCTGGGGCTCACGCCGCTCGCGGTGGCCGGCGCCGGCGCGTTCGCGGCCGCGGTCGCGGGGCTGCTGTCGATGGTCGGTCGCGTCGTCTCCACGCCCAGGGCCTGGCCCGTCCCGCTGACCGCGAAGCACCTCCTCCTCGCGCTGGCGTGGTTCGCGGCCGGCACGGTCTGGCTGGTGGTGGCGCTCGGCCGGGGACTGTCGTGGTTCGCGGGCGCCCACGACGTCTTCGTGGTGATCTTCGCCGGAGGCTGGATCCTCCAGATCCTGCTGGGGGCGTGGCTCTACCTGCTGCCGATGACCCGGCCCGGCCACCCCGAGACCCGGCGCTCGGTCCTCGCCGCGATGGAGTGGGGGGGCACCATCCAGCTGGCGGCCTTCAACGCCGGAATGGCGCTGCTGGCGGTGGCCGCCTCGAGATCGGGGGCCTCGGCACTGGCGACGGCCGGGGCCGCTCTCGCGCTCGCCGGCGCGGGCCTGGCGCTCGTCAAGGCGTGGACCCATCCGATGCTCGGACGGAGCGCCACGCTGACCCGGCGTGGAAGGCCGGTCTGGGACCCCGGCGCCGGCATCGACCCCGGGCGAGGGGAAGCCTCCGAGCGAGGGCCCTGAGGGAGCTCGGAGCCGTTCCGGTTGGCTCGAGGTCGCCGTCCGGCGAGCGGCCCGGGGCGCCCGGGACCTCCGGCCCGTGTCCCTGCCACGTCCGTCCGGGATGCTCGATCGAGCCGGAGGAGGAGGGTGAACCATGAGCGAACGTCTGAGCCCCCTCGACGCCTCGTTCCTGTACCTGGAGAAGCCACACCTGCACATGCACGTGGGAGGGCTCGCGGTGTTCGACCCGACGGGTGTCGCCCGTGGACCGCTCACGCTCGATCGCCTCCGGGCGATGACCGCCGCCCGATTGCAGATGGTGCCGCGGTTCCGGCAACGGGTGATGTTCCCGCCCCTTGAGGCGGCCCGCCCGGTGTGGGCGGACGACCCCGGCTTCGACGTCACCTATCACGTCCGTCGAATCGCCGTCCCGCGCCCGGGAGGGCCGCGGCAGCTGGCCGCGCTCACCGGTCAGCTCGCGTCCCAGCAGCTCGACCGGGAGCGCCCGCTGTGGGAGATGTACCTGGTCGACGGCCTGGAAGGCGGCTATCAGGCCGTCCTCACGAAGACCCACCACGCCATGCTCGACGGCGTCGGGGGCATGGACGCGGTGGCCGCGCTGTTCGACCTCGCGCCCGAGCCCGACGAGCCGGCGGCCCAGCGGTGGGATCCCGAGCCGCTGCCGTCCTCCTACCGCCTGCTCGCCGAGGGGCTCCTCGACCGCATCCGGGAGCCGGCGGGGGCCCTCGCCAGCACGGCTGCGGACCTGGCCCGACGCCCCACGGCAACGTTGCGAGACATCGTGGCCACGGCCGGGGGTGCGCTCTCGATCCTGGCCCGCGGCCTCCCGCCCGACACGCCGTTCAACGTGGCCGTCGGGGCGACCCGGCGGTTCGCCATGACGGCGATCCCGCTGGAAGAGGCCCGGGCGGTCCAGGCGTCGCTCGGGGGCACGGTGAACGACGTGATCCTCACGGCGCTGGCCGGCGGCGTCTCGGCCCTGCTCGAGGCCCGAGGCCAGGCCGGGAAGGGCCTTCGGTACCGGACGATGATGCCGATCTCCGTGCGGACCGGCTCGGAGCATGGGGCGTTCGGCAACCGGGTAACGACCGTGTACCCGGACATCCCGGTCGGTCCGATGAAGCCGGTCGTCCGCCTGCGGCTCGTCCGGGAGGAAACCCGGCGCATCAAGTCGTCCCGGCAGGGCCAGGCCGCGACCGCGCTGGTCCAGGGAGCGATGTGGCTCCCGCCGGGCCTTCACCGCCGCCTCGGGCGGTTCGGGAACGACCACCTCCGGATCTTCAACATGGTGGCGTCGAACATCCCCGGCCCCCAGGTTCCCCTGTACCTGGACGGAGCGAGGCTCGTGACGTACTACCCGCTGATGCCGCTCGGTGCGAGGGTGGGGCTGTCGGTTGGCGTCGTGACGCTCGTCGGCGTCATGGGCTTCGGCTTCACGGCCGACTGGGAGGCGTTCCCGGACCTCGAGTTGCTGGCGCTGGAGGTGGAGGACGCGTTCGGCGCGCTGCAGAAAGCCGCGGGCGTGTGAGTGGATGCTGAACCCGAGGAGGTGTTCCTGGTGGAGTACGGCAGGACGATCGAGCTCGATCTGCCTCACGACGAGGCGCTCCTGAAGGTGAGGGAGGCCTTCCGGGAGCAGGGGTTCGGCACCCTCACGGAGATCGACGTACGGGCCACGCTGAAGGAGAAGCTCGGCGAGGACATGGAGCCCTACGTGATCCTGGGCACGTGCAATCCGCAGCTCGCGCACCGGGCGCTCGACATCGAGCGTGAGATCGGATTGCTGCTTCCCTGCAACGTGGTGGTGCGGGAGGAGAACGGCAGGACCATCGTGCAGGCCCTCGACCCGCAGGTCATGGTGCGCGTACCCGACAACGACGAGCTCCGCCCGATCGCCGACGAGGCCGCCCGGCGTATCGACCGAGCGCTCGCGGTCCTGGCGTCCTGAGGCACGATGCGATGACGTCGAGGGGGAGGCCGCTGCTAGACTCGGGCGGCCTGATCTGCAGGCTCGGCGCGATGCGGTCCCATCGTCTAGAGGCCGAGGACACCACCCTCTCAAGGTGGAGACACGGGTTCAAATCCCGTTGGGACTACGAGAGAGAGTCAGCAGGTCAGGCCGGGTTTCCAGCTTCCACTGCGGGCGCGGGCAGCGCGTCCGCCCCGTCTCCGTTCCGTCCTGCCCGTGGACGACGCGGGCCGGAGGGGAGGGAAGCGCCGGTGTGCCGGAGGTTCCCGAACCGAAACCCCTTGAGGCCGGCGCGCTTGACCGCTGGTCGCCAGACCGCATCGCCGAAGTGAGGCCGGCGAACAGGCCCGCCTTCCGGAGCCATGAACACGAGCCCATCCGGGCCGGGAGGGAATCGGCGAAGGTGCTCGGCAACCTCGAAGACGACTGATTCCGGGATGGAACCGACCGGCGGGACTGGCGCGTCTTCGGCTCGCCCGCGATGAGCCGGCCATGCTCCACGATCTTCTCCTCGACCCGGAGCCGCCGCCCGGATGAGGTCGAGTCGGCTGACTCGAAGGGCGACGAGCTCGGACCAGCGCAGCGACGAATAGGCGGCGAGCAGCACGAGCGCTCGCCACCGCTCCCCCACCTCGTCGGCCACCCGTTCGACCTCGTCAGGCGTGAGTACCCACGGCTCGGCTTGCTCGATGCGCGAGGCTGGCACCCTGGCCGCCGGATTGCGGGCGATACGCTCCTCGTCCACGGCCACGTTGATGCACCTCGCGCACGCGTTGGACGTGAGGCCCCCCGGGGGCACGATCAGGTGATCAGGGCACACCCACTCGTCCGGTAGATGTCGAGCTCCCAGTCGTCAAGTCGGAAGACCGGCTTCGTGGCATCACCAAACTGGTTGGTCACAGCCGCCTGCACGGCTACGAGCACCATCATTGAGGAGGTAGTGGTGTTCGCGATACAACGAACCCGGGTCATGCTGTGTCCTTCCCAGGACCCATCGAGTTCGCGCCCTCGGTTGGTGCTGTCGAACGCGAAGTCGAGCCCCGACGCCGGATTGCCCTCGACCCCACCGATCAGAATCCGGGTGGAACAGTAGTTGGGATCGGTGTCCGCCTCGAAGCACTCGGATTCCGCGTCATATTGGACCTTGACGAGAGCCCGCTGTCCGGCCGGGATGGACACTTGGCCCAGCGCCCCGGTGACGCCCACGAACGCCGTCGATGAGGTGAGGAACTGATTGGTTTCGGTGACCACCACCACCTGATTGATGGTGCCCCCGACCTGATAATGGCGGACCTTGCCCTTCTCAGGAGGGGCGAACGCTGGTACTGCCAGTCCCACGACCAGCGCACCCACCAACAGAACCAGCCCTGCCCGCTTGCGTGTCGACGTTCTCACCGTGTACCTCCTCCCTGGAGTCGATTGGGACAGGTGATCTGCGGTGGACCCCGTGGAGAGTGAGCTCGGCAAGACGGATGGGAACCAGGGTGGCCCGATGTCACCTGGCACCAGTGCGCGTCGTGCGCGAGAGAGGACGGACATTGGAGCGAGCAAAGGCTGAGAGCCATCGCCTCCCCCGTTACTGCCGGCGGCCTGACGATCACATTCCGTTGCGTTCGGGCACCATAGGCCGTTTGGGGGACCTCGAAGCAGGAGCTCCGGTCGTGGTGAGCATCGTGCGCGGCAGGATTAGCATCGACCGTGCGGACAGCAGCCGCCCACCCCCCTCGGGCGGTGGCGCGTCGAGGGGCGCCGGGCTGTCTCCGCAACGTCGGCGGGATGGTCAGTGTGGTTGACGAGTTGACCCCCCCGGGGGTGGTCGCGAGACCACGCTGGAGCAGGAGGGCTGGGGGGCTATGGCATGGCCGTGTTCGTTCCTCCCGCGACCCGGATGGCCATGATCTTCGTATTCCGAACAAGGGCATTCCACTCGGTTGGCTTCGCGCTGCAGGACAAGGTGACGGCGCTGGCCCATGGAGAGCTGTGGAAGAGGACGAACGAAACAGTTTCCCAATCGATCCCGTCAGGAGTGCTCAATGTCTGGTCGAAGTCACCGCCGGAGCTGAGGCGACACGTCAGGTAGGACTCCTCGGCTAGCCCGGAATTAGCAGCCCGAGCGTTCGCCTTGGCGATGAGCGCGTAGGTGCCGGGGCCGACGTTCAATGAGGCCACCTCTTGGAAGGTGCCGTCGTGGGTGACTTGCACCTCCGTGTCCTTGTAGCCGGCGGTGGCGCTCGGGAAGGGCTTGCCGTTGAGCGTGAGCGGCGCCTGCCCGACGTCGGGGCCACTCATGCCGATGGCGGGGCCGACCTGGCTCTGGGCGAACAGGCCGTAGCCGAAGTTGGAGCCGTCGTGGTGGGCCCA
>WNGF01007878.1_pt1 | contig 28321 bp, 28 predicted proteins | sample 5400641 | NCBI WGS metagenome assembly WNGF01 (sample SAMN13153371, study PRJNA577476) | soil metagenome | isolation source: 80 cm soil or saprolite under grassland replicate 2 | place: USA:California | collected 2016-06-15 | reverse complement strand
CACGAAAAACAAGACTTGGCATATAGCATCTTGCTCGGAGCCAATGCGGGCGGAGCGGCAATTGGCGGTCTCCTGCTGGAAGGCACCGGCCTGCTTAGACCGAACGCGCGCAACGCCGCGATTTGTTCGATCCTCTGGTGTCTGGCGATCGTCGGTTTCGCGGCGTCCTCGAATTACGTGTTGGCGGTCGCGTTGCTATTCTGCGCGGGGCTGCTCAATTTAGCGTTCCTTTCGATGGCGCAAACTCTCGTGCAACTACAGGCACCGACCCAGCTACGCGGGCGCTTGATCGGTTTGTTTAACATGTCGAACAATGGCTTGCGGGCCTTCAGCGGCGTGACCGTCGGCGTCGTTGGCGGACTAATTGGCGTGCACTGGTCACTGGCGCTGAGCGGGATGGTATTACTGGCGGTGACGATTGCGTTGTTTGCGTTGGTTATTCCCGGACGGGGCGGCGAACCGGTAAACTGATCTCTTAATTTTTACGAGACGAAGGTCAAAAAAAAGTTTTCTTGGTTAGGTTCTTCCCTTCGAGCTGATTATTTGATGACTAAGCCACCGCTTGACGGTGCTTGCTTTCCGCTCCGGTCTCGGCGCTGCGAAATTCATTCCGCTTCAATACGCCATAGCTGTCGAGCAGCTGCTTTTGCTCCGTCTCGGAAATTCCGAGCTGGGGGCGGCGGACCTTCGCGGTTTTGATCAGCCCCTCGTGTTGGAGGACGACTTTGATACGCGCGACCGCTTCGACGATCGGTTCGCTGAAGACCAGTTCTTTGACCGATTCCAGTTCGCGCTGGATCGCCGCGGCTTCGTCGAATTTTCCGGTGCGTCCGGCGATGTCCATGGCGCCCCATTTTTCCGTTGCGACGTTGGCCACCCCGATCAGCGCGCCGTTGGCGCCGAGCTGATAACTCTCGGCGACGAAGCGGTCGTTGCCGGTCAGGACCTGCATGTTGAGTTTTTCGCGCTTGAGCGCCTGAATTGTTTCCGTAAACAGATTAATGTCGAACGACGCTTCTTTGAACGCTATGACGTTCTCGATACGGGCGATGCGGCAAACGGTTTCCGGGTCGTAGTAATAGCTTTTGACCGGAACCTGGAAAAGCACGATGGGCAACCTCGTTTCGCGGGCGAGATCCTCAAAGAAACGGACCTTCAGATCGGGATTGACTTTTCCCCAGGCGAAAAGTAGCGGCGGAAAAATCATCACGCCGTCGACGGGCAGGTTTTCCAGATCGCGCATCAGGCTGATCGCTTCGTCCGTTGACTGGGGTGCGATGGTGGCGATATGCACTTTGCCGGCGTCGTGCACGGCTTTGCCGGAGACTTCATAGACGCGGCGTTTCTCCTCGATGCTCAGAACGGGGCTTTCACCGATGCGTGCGCAAGAAACTAGGCCGGCCACGCCGCGGAGCGATGACAAATGTTGGGTGAGGCGGGTAAGACTCTCCACATCGAGAGCGCCTGAACTTTCGAATGGCGTGACGTGTGGAATAAACAGACCGGTGAAATGTTCATGAATGGTTGCCATCGCATCCTCCCGATTAGCTCGATCGATGAGAGAACATCGCGCTTGTATTTACCGCTGGCATAAGTAGAACAAATCTTGTCCATAGTGCAAGCCGCTTGCACCGAAGAACCTTGATCGGGAGAGGATTCATATGAGCACTTTAATATCTTGCCAGGAAGTCGCCGAGTTGATGTCCTCCGCCGGGCTATACGCCATATTCGATGTCCGCGAGCGCGGCGAATACAACAAATGCCAGATTCCTAGCACGACGTCATTGCCGCGCAGCCAGATCGAATTTCGGATCAACCAACTCGTGCGGAATCCCGCGGTGCCGATCGTTGTTTACGATGACGGCGGTACTCGGGCGTCTCTCACGGCGAAAACCTTAGCTCAACTCGGCTATGCGCAAGTGTCCATTCTAGACGGCGGACTGACGGCGTGGCGGAAAGACGGCCGAGCGACGGTCAGCGGGGTCAATGTGCCGAGCAAGGCTTTCGGCGAGAGAATTCATCGTGAACGGAGTATTCGGGACATATTGCCAGAGGAACTGAAAGCTTTACAGGCACGCTCGGCCAATTTGATTATTCTGGATGTGCGCACGCCGGAAGAGTACGGCAGATTCTGCATTCCGGATGGAATCAACGTGCCGGGCGGCGATCTGATTTTGTGGGCCGACGAGCTGAAGCGGAAGCCCGATACGACCGTGGTGGTCAACTGCGCCGGACGAACACGCAGTATCATCGGCACGGCCGCGCTGTGCAGGCTCGGTTTGACTAATGTCCGCGCGCTCAAGAACGGTACGATGGGCTGGGTGCTTGCCGGCATGGAGTTGGAAAGGAATCCGGAACGCACGACTCCGTCGTCCCCGCTCCATAGCAATGCGCAGGCGAAGTCGTTGGCGCGGCAACTCGCGAGCGAAGAGAACATTCCGTGGATCTCGCCGCGGGAGGTTTCAAGTGCGTTCGCGAGAGTTGACGACGGCGTAACTTATCTCATCGATGTGCGCTCCGAGCGTGAATATGAATCCGGTCATGTGCCCGGGTCATTAAGCGTTCCCGGTGGACAAGCCGTACAGCGCGCCGATGATTTCGTCGCCGTGAAAAACGCCCAGATCATTTTTATCAGCAATGAATCTGCACGAGCTGTGATGGCGGCCTACTGGTATCGGCAGATGGGATTTCCGAATGTTTCGGTCTTCGAGGGCGGCCTACGCGCTTGGTTAAAACACGGTGAGAATGTCGCTAAAGGCGCTGTGCGTAACGAGCCATTGGGATTTGAAGCGGCAAAACGAGCGTCGCGCTATGTTGACGCGCAAACCCTCCATCGCGGGCAGAATGGTTCCTCAGCGTCGATTATCGACGTCGGCACGAGCCTTGAGTTCGAATCGGCTCATGTGCGCGGCGCTAAGTGGATTTCTCGTGGCTGGATTGACATCAAACTACGGGAGTTTTTTGCCGATCAGAATCGGCCGATCGTTCTGAGCTGTCCCGATGGTCGACAATCGACGCTTGCCGCGCGTTCGCTAATCGAGATCGGTTATACGAACGTCTCGGTGCTGGACGGCGGGGTTCGTGGGTGGTCGGCGGCAGGTTTACCGGTGGAAACAGGACTCGACGCGTGCCTGGTCGAGCCTAACGATGTCGTTTTGTCGCCGTCGGTGCGCGGTAATAAAGAGGACATGCAGCGCTATTTGGAGTGGGAACTCAAGTTAGAGCGGTAGCCGGCGAGCGCGTCAGCAGTTGTCGTACTTTGGACTGGCGAAGATTTTCGCCGTTTTCGCTGCAAGGTCGAAGCGCAGCCGGGGCATGTCCGTGAGATCCTTGCCGTAGACGTGAATCTCCACGGTGTCTCGGTCACTTACATTGTTCATCTCGTGAATGTCGTCGTTAGGCGAGACCAAGCAAGAAACCATTCCCGCTTTGTTCTTTAATACACCCGTAACTTCAAGCTCGGCCCAACCGTTATGCGAACCGTCGTCTTTCCTGCAAAAACGCGTTTCCTGGATCTCGTTTTCCACCACGCCGATCATGCCCCAGGTGTCGTGATTGTGTGCCTTGGCATTATCACCCGGTCCCCAGACTACCGAAGAGATATTAAACAGCGGCGCGCGATGAAGCATATAGCGGCCGTATGCGGTGACGCCTCTTTTTTTGAATTTGGCATCGATGCAATCCCGTTGGCACACCAGCTTGGCGAGTAACGGTTTCGCTGCGGCGATGATATTCTCCTGCGAAATTTCAGCACGCGTAATGCGATCGAGATCCCGGATGAAGTCGTGGAGTGAGTACCGATCAGCCATCGCTGGGGTCATTTCCCGCGAACGGTAACGACGGGGCAGGTCGCCAGCGAAACGACCTTGCCGGCGACGCTGCCCATGAAGAGCTTCGATAGGCCGGTGCGCCCGTGAGTGCCGATGACGATCATATCGGCTTTCTTGCTCCTCGCGGCTTTGACAATTTGATCGTGCGGCGACCCCATCAACAAAAGACCCCGGGCTTTGATGTTCGATTTCTTCAGCCGCCTGAGGAGCTTCGACATCGACGCCTCGGCGTCGCGTTTGGCCATATCTTCGAGTTTTGTGTAAATCTCGGCGCTGCCGAGCTCATCGCCGGCGACGTACGGCGTAGGTTCGATGACGTGGACGATTAGGATCTCGGCGCGGTTTTGCTTAGCCAGCTTAATGGCTTCGTTCAACGCACGAGCCGACGCTTTTGAGAAATCAGTCGCGTGAAGTATTCTCCTTATGCGCGCCAAGTTGCGACTCCCCCTTTAACGCTCTGTCTGCTCTCGGTTATTCCTTACGCAGCTTGCTTCTCTACTCGGGGCAATTTTGACGCGTCGATATTGTAGAGTCGGGAGACGTTACCGCAGACCACTTTGCGCTGGGTTTCCGGCAATAGATGGCCAAGGTCACGTTCGATGATTTTTCGCGAATTGGGCCAGGTAGAATTCGGATGCGGGAAGTCATTCGACCACATGATGTTGTCTTCGCCCCAATATTTTAGATTTTCGCCGCAAACGTGATCGTTGAAGAAGCAGGCAAATATCTGATCTTTGACGAAGCTGCTCGGATTGCGCGTGAACGGCGGGGGGTTTTGTTTCTTAAAGCGATTGTAATAATAGTCCCACTGCTGAAACATCCAGGGCATCCAGCCGCTTTCGTTTTCCACCGAGACGATCTTGAGCTTCGAATTTCTTTCCAGTACGCCGTAAAAAACGAACTCAAAGAGCGCGTTGGCGATATCCATGAGCTTCAAGTTGACGCTGCCGCGGTAGCGCTCGACGCCTTTTCGGTTCTTATCCTTGTTGTAACTGTGGCCGGTCAAAATATGCAGACTCACGGGAGTATCGAGCTCCTGGCACGCGGCCCAGAATTTGTCGTAATGACTGGAGTGAAAGGGGAGATCGGGATGGGGTGCTTGCCAAATAATCGCGCCCTTGAGTCCCGCTTTGTGGCATCGCTCGAGCTCTTTGATGCCGTTATCGATGTTATAGACAGGAATGGCCGGAATGCCGATGAGCCGATTCGTATTGACGCTGCAGTAGTCGATAAGCCAGTCATTGTAGACGCGAAAGCAAGCTTCTTGCAGACCGGCATCATCGAGAGCGAAGAGATCGAGCATCAAGGTCGGATAAAGCACTTCAGCGCTAAGACCGTCGGCCTCCATCTCTTTCATTCTCGCGTGTGGGTCCCAGCCGCCGGCGTGTTGTTGAAAGCCCTCGCCGACCTGGTGGGGCGGGAACAGCGGCGCCGCTTCGCGGTATTTTTCCGGAACGCCGTTTTTCCAAAGATCCACTGGCTCCATGACATGGGAATCGGATGAAATGATGAGGTCGCTTGCTATGGCCATTGGTGGTTCCTCCTTGAATCGTTAGTCGTTTTATAGATTCGCAATTTTAACCGTACCTTAATCGATAGTCAGCGCGCGTGTCAATTGGCTGGCGAGGCGCGAGGTGGAAGGCGGGAGGCACGAGTTAGACCATGAAACATTTTCTCGCTTTACTCGAAATGACGAAACGCCCACTGTCATCTCGAACGAAGTGAGAGATCCTTCCTCTTATCGGACTTTTCGCCATAGCGATGCCAGCCAAGGTTGCTGCTCGCGTGGTAGTCCGGGTGGCCGATAGTAGTGAGTGATTTCCGCGAAGCCCGCGGCGCTCACGAGTTGCTGCCAGCGGTCCCAATTGTAGTAGCAGCCGTAACGTTGTCCGCTCCAACCTTCTTCATTTTCGCCGTGCGGATTGGAGCTGAACAAAACACCATCGGGTTTGAGCGTTACGTAGAGCTCCTTGAGAACTCGCGGTAATTCTTGGCTCGGCACGTGGAAAAGGGATGCGTTGGCAAAGACGCCGTCGAAGTATCCTGCCGGCAAATTCAGTTTCAGAAAATCTTGGCACCACACGTCGCAGCCACTATGGTTTCGCGCCAGCTCGACGAAGCGTTCCGCGCCCTCGAGTCCGATCGCTTCATGTCCCAATTCACGAAAGACTTTGAGATCTCGGCCGGGCCCGCATCCGAAGTCGAGTATTCGAAACGGTCCGGTGCCCTGGAGACTTTGCAAAAACGCGTCGCGATTCTGGCTGACATCGTGGTCGCGCGTGCCCTTCCAAAAACTCTCGGCGTGCTGATTGTAATGTAACAGGGTGATTGTCGAGGTTTGCGCGATCTCGTCGTCGCTGAGATGGTCTCGCCGATCATTCACTTCTAACTACTCGTAAGCGAAGAAGGGTTACCAGTCGCGTCGAACCTGAACCTCTGGATTGATCAAGTTAAGCGGCTTGCCGTCGAGATAGTCGAGGATATTGTTCATCGCCTGCTCGTAGCGCTCGCTCATAACTTCCACTGTCGCGTAGCCGCGATGCGACATGAGGATCGCGTTGTCGAAGCGGCGCAGCGGATGACCCATCGGCAGGGGCTCGATGTCGTAAACATCTAGTCCGACGCCGCCCAATTGTCCGGTTTCCAGCGCTTTGAGCATGGCCGGTTCAGACACGATCGGACCACGGGCGGTATTCACGAGGAGGACGCCGCGCTTCATCAGTGCGAACTCCTTTTCGCCAATAATGCCGCGAGTCTGCGCGTTGGAGTTGATGTGCACGGTCAGGATATCTGATTGGCGCAGTAAAGTTTCCATCGGCACACATTCGGCGCCAACTTCCCCGGCCCGCTCCGCAGTGAGCGTGCGCGAGTAGGCTAGCACGCGTGTGCCGGGAAAAGCCTTCATGATGCGCGCGACTTCCTTTCCGATCCGACCGAAGCCGAAAACGCCGATGGTTTTTCCTTCCAACGTGTTGCCGGCGATGGCAGGCCAGGCCTCTTCGCGCATGCGCAGATTCACTTGCGGGATCTTGCGCAGGAGCGCGAGAATCAGCGCGATGGTTAACTCCGCCGTCGACATACCATTGTCGGCGGCGGTTGCGGTGACGGCAATGCCGCGACGAGTGGCATTGGGTAAATCTAGATGGCGACTGGTGCGACCGGTTTGCGAAATGAGCTTCAGCTTAGGTAACTGGGCATATTCGTTGTCGCCAAGAATCGTTCGTTCGCGCATGAGCAAAATCGCGTCGAAATCGCGCAGGACGGCGACGATATTCTCGGAGCTGTCCAGCCGCTTTCTCAAGATTGTCACGGCGGCGCGCTCCTTGAGCTTTTGAAATGCCGGCACCGCATCGGCGATTTTTTCAAAATCATCCAGTATTGCTACCTTGCACTTGTTGGTTGCCATAATGGTTATACTGCGGCCGTGACTTCGACTTCACAGAATTTGCCTTCGGATGAGTAGCCGTCGACAAAACAGTATTCCATCTGTGGAATCTTCGCTGTCACGCGTCCCGCGAAGAGCGCTTTTAGGTGTTCTAAGGCCTGGCTGCGATGGAGGTAAAAAGAGACGCGCGCGACTTTCTCCCATGAGCTTCCGGCATCAGAGAGCGAGCCGGCAATGCGAGGGAGGATGTTGTCGAGTTGTTCTTCGAGCGTTGGCAGGACCGTCGTGACACCTGAAAGGACGACTATGGAGTCGTAAACCAAAAAGCGGATGGGCACGATCGGTGGATCGTATTCGACGATGCGCTTTCGCAGATTCGGCTCCGATGGGCGCATCGCGAGCAGATCCACTGCGACTTTGGCCGTTGAATCAAAATGGCTCGGCGCGATGTAGCTCGAGCTCGCCGAGCGCGCTTTGCCGGACAGGGTCTTCACTCGTTCATTGCTGCCGAGGTCGCGACTCTGGCGGTCGCGTCCCCACAGCCGGCTGCGCACGGTGTTGTCGAGAGACAAACCATGTTGCTGCAGCTCACGATTGATTCCCTGAAAGAGTTCTTGCGCTTCAATTGTCGCATTCGCCGCCGGCCTTGCCTCGCCGCTCAATTCGACAAACTCTTTTCCCAACCAAGTGAAGATTCGCTTACGCATGGCATCCTCTCCGCATTAAACGCGGCGATCGTATATCAGCGCGTCCTTCGGATCAATGAGTCGTAGTTTAGGTATCGCAAAATCTTGTAGGGGCGACCCCCTGTGGTCGCCCGAAACAGGGCAAGCACGGGGGCTTGCCCCTACATTAACGCGTCGTTGAAATCAAAATTAAACGACAACCGACCAATGGCACAATTGAATGGGCAGCCCAATTCGTCACAAGAAGCGGCGCAATAGGGCCCGCCGGCTGACTACTTTCGGAAAAGCGCGAACCAGAAGTCTCGAACCACATCCATGAGGGGTCTGCCGAGAAAGAACTCCGAGGAGAAACTGACAACACCGAAGGCAACGACAATGATGAGAATAAAAAAGATAACAGGACCGAGTTTCGACATGACGTTAATCACTCCTCGGTATCGGAGTCGAAAACTATATTAACACCCACCAATAGTGGGTGCCAGCAATAGCGTTATGGACGTCGCGCAAGCGGACAAGCCGGTTGCGCAACGCAAAGACGCCGGTGCGTTGGATGCATCATCCGGCGAGGGGCTACCGCGGCCGTCATGATGGGCGAGGGGCCGATGGCGCTAGTTGGCCGCATGCGCAGGCGCACAGCAGGCGGCTTGCGCAGACTTTTTAGTGACCGTGGGAGCTTCCCAAACCGCGCGTAGATCCGACGAGTATGGGTAACGAATGCCATTCTCTTCGAGAATCTTCCCGGTAGCTTCCATCAGATCGGTGCGATTGAAGACCATGGTCTCATGGGTCAGCACGCCTGAGGCCGCAAATTTGAAGCTGATCTGCTCGTCGCGATTGTCGCGAAGTATCTCCGCCAGGTGGCGTAAGTTTTTCACCGGAACGCCGTTCACCTCGCTGAGCACGGCGCGATTAGGATCGTCATAACCTTTGGTAATGCGATGGGGAAATAACGGCGAGGCGACCACGACCAGCTCTTCGTTTTCAAAGGCGGGTTTGTCGTAGCGCCGGGTAATCAGAGGACTAGGCTGGCGACCGAAAGACGCTGGACGTTGATTACCGAGGCGATCGAGGTAGTCTTGAGTCGTTTGGGAAAAAACGAAGGGCCCGAGGATAAAAAACCTCGGTTGCGCCTCCATGAGATACGGGATGACCAACTCCCTTTGTGGCTGTACCGGCAAATTGATCTGGACAAGCCGACCATCCCTGTAAACCGTTAGTGGCAAGAGACCGTTCTTGGCAAACTTTTGCACGAGATACGAAGCCGAGAGACGAAGGTCATAACGGATCGCGACTTTGCCGTCGCTGTCGATCGGCATACCGCCTATTTGTGTGATGACGTCCCATTCTTGCAGCGGATACTCTGTGCCATTTCGGTACGGCTGTGCGACCATGACGCCGTTGATGCCTTTGGGAAGTCCGAGCCGGCGCCGCAGCGCCTCGTTTTCCACAGTTTGAACTAAATCGAACATCTGCGGTTTGCCGTTATACACGCCGTCCGCAATGTCGTTCAAAAAAAGCTGAATCTCTTCGACGGGAATCAGGTAGCCAATGTTTTGCGCATTCTGAATTAGACTGAATACCAGACCGACCAACTTGCCGTCGGATACTGCCGGACCCCCACTGTTCCCAAAGTTGAGCGCCGCGTCGACTTGGATACGCAATCCGGTCGCTTGATAGTAGTAATCGGTGTATTCGATGCGGGAAACTATGCCTTGCGTGACGGAAAGCTCCGTTCCGCCGGTCGGGTAGCCGTAGACATTCACGTTGTCCTTGACCCGAGGCAACTCTTGGGCGAATGGCAGGGCGCCGCGTTTTTCAAAAAAGGATTCGTCGTCGAGCTTCAAAACCGCCAAGTCCATCCCTGGCGTCATGGCTTCGACTCGTGCGGGAATGTAGCTGGACGACTGGTTCGGTTGTACATAAATCTGACTGGCGTATTTGACCACGTGCGCATTGGTAAGGATGCGCTTGCCGTCGATGACGACTCCAGAACCCTTTATCTGCTGGGGGCTGTTTTTGGTCCACGGGCGGAGCAGGTCCGGGGTCTGGTGAATCGCATGTATTTTGACGACCAGATCGCGGATATTGTCCTGGGCTTGTAACCATGAGGGCAAAAGAATGAAAAGGCAGATGGCAATAAAACCGGTAGCGGTTCGGTGCATGGCTTCTCCTTCTGATTAATGCATATAAAACCCGCCTATTATACACAAAGAATCGTATGAGTTAAGGGACTCGGTTGCAGTCGCGCAATTCTATCTTGACAGGGGCAGCCGCGGGAGCGTATCCGTCACGTAAGGAGCGTCGAGGGACGAGTGTCGGGTGTGGAATGACGCGATGAGTGTGGCATGGCGAGTTCGTCGTGTTAAATACCTCGCCAGCTACGGGCAAGAAGGAAGGAGGTAACCGTGTGGTACTTAGTATTGCGGCGTCCAATCAAGCCGCGGGAAGAGTGGACGGTCAGCTTGGACCAGCATCTGGTTTGGATGAAGGCGCAACATGAAGCGGGGAAAATTCTCTTTTCCGGTCCAACCACCGATCGAAAATATGGAGTTTACGTGATCCGCGCCTCCACTAAAGACGAAGCGGAGCAAATCGCCGCGACCGATCCCTACACAGCGGCCGGCTTTTGCGCCTTCGATCTGCTCGAATGGGAAGTGCATCAGATTATGGGCGCGGGACCGTTCACTGCGGCGGAAATGCGTGCGCACCGATGAGGCGAAGTGAGAGAGTTAGCGGAAGGGGGCATATTAGAGTGATGGAGAGAATGCGAAACGTGAAATCGATACGATACATCGCTCTTATTGGTTCTTTGGCGCAGCTGATTTCCGCCAACGTCCATGCCCAATCCGATTGGAAAAAGCAGTGGGAGGCGACCGTCGAGGCCGCGAAGAAAGAAGGTGAGGTAACGATCTATGGACCGCACAATCCGGTTTATCAGCAGGTCTGGGCGATTTTTCAGAAGTCCTATCCAGAGATAAAGTTTAGCTTTGTCCCGGGCAAAGGCTCGGATCACGCGCAACGGATTGTCGCCGAGCGCCGAGCCGGAAAATTTCTCGCCGATCTGCTCATGGGTGGTTCTTCGACCTACGCGTCATTCGCTCCGGGCACCTTGGCGGCGCTCAAGCCGCTGCTTATTTTACCGGAGGTTGGCGATCTGTCTGCCTGGTTTGACGGCAAGTTCTATTTTGCTGATCCGCAAAACAATGCGGCGCTGATTATCTCCGGCGAGATCGGCACCCGCCGGGGATCATACAACACGAAATTCGTAGATCCGAAGGAGATCCAATCTTGGTGGGATTTGCTCCAAGCGAGATGGAAAGGCAAGCTTGGCAGCTTTGATCCACGAGTTGCCGGCGGTGGCGGGGAAACCTTCATGTTCTTTTATTACACACCGTCGCTAGGGCCGAAATTTATCACGCGCATTCTCACTGAGACCGACATTGTGCTGACGCGGGATTTACAGCAGGGGACGGATTGGCTGGCGCAGGGAAAGATTCTCTTCTACATCGGCAGCGGCCAGCCGGTGATGAAAGCCAAGAAACAGGGGTTATCCGTCGATTTGATGCCCCACGCCTTGAAGGAAGGCGATATCATGGGCGGTGGCTCGTGCTGCATGGCGGTGATGAACAAAGCGCCGCACGCGAGCGCGACGAAATTGTTCGTCAATTGGATACTGTCGAAGGAAGGGCAGAGCGCTTGGCAAAAATATACCGAGGTGAACTCGCTGCGCATCGACATCCCGAAGAGCGATTTGCCGGCCGACGATATACCCCAAAAAGGCGTTCACTACTTCATGCTCAATTCTTCCAAGTACAACGATCAGGGCGGACGAAAGGCGTTGCATCAGATTGTCGAAGAGGCATTGAGAAAAGTTGGTAAGAGCACGTGAAGTGGAGGCAGAAAGTGCTTTGGAGTATTGGAGTGATGGAGTAATAATTTTTTGCCTTGATTAGAGCATGGCGACTGTTGGGGTGAGGAGCTCAAATGCAGACGATTGGCTTGATCGGTCTCGGTAACGCGGGTCGCCCGGTCGCGGAACGCATTCTTTCCAAAGGCTACGGACTCAATGTTTTCGACATTGATGGTGCGGCGGTCGACGCCGCGGTGCGGCGAGGTGCGAACGGAGCGAATTCAGCCGCCGATGCGGTGGGCGATACGACGGTCACACTGTTGCCGTCTTCGGTCGAATTACGCCAAGTCGTTTTCGGCGAGAGCGGTGTGTTTAAGAGTCTTCGACCGGGCATGACACTGATCGATCTGAGCGGCACCGACCCTGACTGTGCGCGCGAATTGCAACAGAGGCTTGCAGAAAAACAGGTGACCTTCATCGGCGGCACAATTCACGCGAGCGGAGCTCCTGCCGTCGTGATTCCTCAAGGGCGATTTTCAATTGTCGTCGGCGGAGAAAAGGCGAAACTTGGACCCGCGGTCGGATTTCTCAATGACGTCGCCGACACGATCATATGCCTGCCGGAACCGTGGATGCCCAAGGCGTTCAAGATTGCGATTATCTTGTACGCGACGACCAACAATATCATCACTGCGGAGATTTGCTCATATAATAACGATGGTGGCGCGCTCAGCAATAGTTATAAGGATTTTCGCCAGGCCTTAGATATGGCTGCAAAATTGGAAATCCCAATGCCGTTGGCGTCGATGGCAAATCAGATTCAAGAGATGGGTCGAGCGACGGGTTTACAGCGGTTCAACAGCCCGGCGGCAATGGGGAAATTATACGAGCTGATCACTGGCACGGATTTGAGCCAGGCGACATTCAATGCAGAGAAACGATTCCCCGAGAGTCGCGAGCCGAGAGTGGTGTATCTCGGTGAATAATGACAGGCGGCTTAGTTCAAAATTGCTTGGCCGAAGTTGAAACGTGACTCGTGACGAGCAGTCGTGATCGCTAGGACGGTATAATAACGCATTGCAAAAAATTCAAAAAAGATCTTGACAGGAGTTCTACCCAGCGTTAGTAGTTGAGTTAGCCCATTTCGAAGGGGTGAAAGAGCGGGGATAGAGCGCGCCTGTTCTCGACTCTTTAAGAAGTAGAGGTGTTCATGAACGGACAAGATAATCCGCCGGGCTATTCAAGCCCGCGATCGGCGGGCGCCAGCAACGCGGTCAGTTTATCAGTTGGGCAGCGAGCTGTGTGAATCAAGCCCTCAAGTTGAGCACCAAATGGTGCGAACCCGAATTCGGGTCAATCAGCAGGTTGGGCTTCCCCAAAGCGGACTCGCAACCAGACTAACGATAAGCTAGACCGATAAAACGCTGAGCGAATCGTTCGGAGCGGGCCGCAGTGAAGTAAAAATAATCAAAAGCTAAGTTGACGCGATGGCGTCAAGAAACGGGCAGCCTTCCTAGGGAGGCTGCCCGTTTCGCTTTTAACAATACGAATTCCTCGGAATTTTTCTAACCTAAGCTGAACCAAGTAAGAAACAACTTCACCTGATAACTGGCAGAGGAGTCGCAGGCAGCCGAGTTGCGGCGGTAGGGGCACGGCATGCCGTGCCCCTACCGCTATTGACGCAAGAGCTTACCGTAGCCTTCGATAGATATTCTCATGCCGAGCGTTTGCATTACCCACCATAGCGAAGCGGCGGTGCTCGACACCACGACGAAACAGCTCACGGGCGACTTTATAGGAAGCGTAATCCGGCAGTTTAGCTTGATCGACTGGTCTGGCAACTTCCAAACCTTGGATCGCCAGTACCTTTACACCGCCATCTTCGTAATATTTTTTGACCGCTTGGTTGACGGTTTCTTTATACGCGGTGGCGATGACGGTTGTGCGGACTTGCAAATGCTTTAGCGCCTGGACCGTGGCGCTCATCGCGGTGCTTACCGGTAGGCCGACCTGCTTCGACAATTTGGCGACGACGTCCTCTTCTGCAGCATAACCGCGCTGCGTGCCCAGAGTGATGCCGCCCATCAGGATCGCATCGCATTCTTCGGCGGCGAATATTCCCAGGCCGGCTCCTAGTGCATCGATGGCTTTGTTGAATTCCTCTTCCGTGTGCGCCTGAACGTTGAGTCCGGAGGCGACGATGGTGAAGCCTTTCGGTAATATCAAGTCCCAATCCGAAGGTGTTTCGAACACCGAGGGTGATAGATAGCCGATGCGTGCTTTCCAGCCTGACAATTATACTCCTTTACTCGTGTAGTTGAGGTTCAAGTTGACTATTTGGCACCAAAGTTCCGTGACCTTGAGTCGGCTCTTACGCTGTCTGAAATCCCCCGGCGTGTTACTTATCGCAATGCATCGCATATGGAAAGTCTTTCGAATCATTTGGCGAAATGACGCGCGCCAGTTTTTTTTGGTTGAGCTCAAAAATGGCGCTTGCATTGCCGCAGCCAGTCAGTAAACTAAAAAGTTAAAAAAGTTTATTTAGGCGCTGCCTGGGAAAAATGTAATTTCAATCGTCAAAAGCAATGAGTCATGACTAATGGAGGTTTGTAAATGATTTCCTTTATATTATAGAGGTATCGTTTATATTTCATGTATTAACATATGAATTTTACATGCTTTATATTTCAATCTTTTGCAGCGCGTCGGATCCTATCCATAGCGGCGGTGGTGGTCCTCTCCTCGGTGGGGCAGGCACTCGCCAACTCCGGAGACAGCATGGAGTTCAATCGTCGCGCCACCGCGACGGCTCAAATTCTTGCAGGCATTACACCAAACCCGCTGGACCCCGCGCTCAAACGACTCGTCGAAGCGGACACGTTCAAAGAACATCAGCAGTGGATGACATCAAGTTGGGCTCAAGTGCGCGGGCGCATTCAAACCATGGAGACTTGGCGCAGCCATGAGATCAAGATACCGGGCGCGCAGAAGAAAACTTTGCTTTATCCATTTAGCGGCCCCGACTTTCTCAATGCCTATACTCTTTTCCCAGACCATGGGCGATACGTCTTTTTTAGTCTCGAGCGACCGGGAACGATGCCGGATTTGGAATCGGTGACGCCGGTACAATTTACCAAGTTGTTGCAAGATGTGCGCAGCGCGTTCCATGATATCTTCGAGCGCAATTATTTTATTACCTCATATATGACCAAGCAGCTTACGACGCCGTGGATTCGCGGCACCGTGCCGGTGATGTCGATCATGATGGCGCTCATGAACCGCCGCATCGTGCGGATCGAACCGCTCGACCTCTTCCCGGAGCTCACCCAAGATTATGACGCCCCGGATGCCAAGCGGCCGCCAGTGATGATGCGGGCCGTACGCATCGAGTTCGCCAACCCCGGCGTGTCCGGAACGCAGCAACTTTATTATGTTGCCCTTGATGCGACCGACAAGGCGCTGGAGTTTTATCCTGACTTTCTCAGTTGGGCCAGTCAGCATAAGCCAGCGACGGTCCTCCTGAAGTCGGCATCCTACTTGCTGCACGATAACCAATTCTCAAAAACCCGCGCAATGCTCTTGGATGCGGCCGATGTTGTCGTGCAAGACGACACTGGAATCCCGTACCGCTACCTTAGTCAGAATCCCTGGCAGGTGAAGCTCTACGGACGATACAGTAGGCCCATCCGCCCAATGAAATACGGTTATCAAAAGGATCTCGAGGAAGCGTATAGCTCGCGGCAAGAGCAGGTGCCATTGCCATTTCCTTTCGGATATCATTGGCGCGGGCAAAAATCCGGTCTTATCGTTGCGCACCGCTAACGAGGCGTTCCCGTGTCGCGGCGGTTGTCTTTCAGCATGGTGCTGCTGATCATGGCTGCTAGCTGCGGTGCCGGCCCGATTACGCGAAGATCTTTTCGCACCAGTGACGGCGTCAACTTATCCTATCTCGAAACCGGGCATGAATATGCCGGAAAAAAATCCCTAGCCATCGCACTGGTTCCGGGTTGGTCCATGCCCGCGGCGATTTGGCGACGGCAGCTAGAAACCCTCGGTCAAAACTATCACACGCTGGCACTGGATCCGCGTGGTCAAGGGGAGTCGGATGTCCCGGCTGTCGGTTACACGGCAGAACGGCGTGCCACAGATCTTAAAGAATTCCTTGAGCCTCTCTCCAATATCCTCCTAGTCGGCTGGTCCTTAGGCGGTATCGAGTCACTACAGTACATTCATATATACGGCGCCGGTCGTCTTGCCGGTCTAATTCCAGTCGACAGCTCGGTCGGCGAAGAACCGGCGCCGTCGCCGGGCGGCGCGTTCAAACAGCGCTTGCGCGAGGACCGCGACAAGGCACTGCATGAGTTTATGCGGGCGATTTTTGCCAAGCCGCGCAGTGAAGAAGAGATAAGCGAGCTGGTGCGCGGGGCAAAAAGAATGGCGTTGGAAGACAGCTTGGCGTTACTGGATTATCCCTTTGAGCGGCTCCACTGGAGACGCATTACCCGGGCTTTCAAAAAGCCTCTGCTCTACGCCGTCACGCCGCAGTTTGCGGCGCAAGCGGCAAATCTCAAGAAAAACCGGCCGGCGACTGAAGTGCAAGTTTTCAAAGCGGCGGGCCATGCGCTCTTCGTCGACCAACCGGAGCGGTTTAATAGGTCGATCGAAAATTTCGCAAAGTCCCTTTCGCGCTAACGAAATACGTTGGCGGATTTGACAATCACCGCACAGCACGTAAAGCGCCCATATAATTCGAAGAGGTCAACCATAGGGGGTTGCCGATACAAGACGCTTTCAGCTCTGAAACGTTAGAGGTACGGCTTACCGCACCCGGTTGAACAGCGGGAAAAAACGAGGTTTCGCTTTATCGGATCTTCGATCGCGCGGCCGCCAGGACGCCGCTGTCTTCGAGGTTACGCACGAAAACCGGATTGATGAGTTGGTTGAAATCAACCTGCGCGACTTTTGGATTGATCTTCGCGACGATTTTCTGAACGATCTTCCACGCGGCGGGGTCGGGCATGAGCTCGACAGTGGCCATGATGGCGAGAACTTTGTAGGACGCTTCGGCATCTTCCGGTTTCGGAAAGCGGAAGGCCTTGCGCAGGATTTCGACGATTTCCGGCTTGGCGTTGGGATCGTGAATCAACACGACCGCGTCCACCAATCCTTTGAGCAAGCGCGAGATTTGATCGGGAGAGCTCGCGGCCGATTCGCGCAAAAAACAAATTGTCGTGCCTTGATAGGGAAAGTTGAGTTTGCCGATATCGGCGAGCACGTTGGCGCCCGCGCGTTTTGCCGCCTCGCTGAAACTATACGGAATCACGGTGGCGTCGACGCCGCCCGAGCCCAAAGCCTGTGTGACCGTCGCCGTGTCGCCGAGGATGCGCATTTTAAGATCGTATTTTTCCGGGTCGATCCCGAGCTGATCTAGAGCGATCATCGTCTGAAGCCAAAAGCCGCCACCGATGCTTTGCACGCCGAAGGTTTTACCGCGCAAATCTTCCAAAGTGCGAAGCTCTTTGCGCGCCACCAGCTCGCGAGGAATTTTTTGCACCGGCGAGGCGACGCATTGAATTTTCATGCCGCCCGCCGCGGCGCTGAGCGCATTGCCGGGTGAGCCGTAATTGTATTGAACCTGGCCCGAGGAGAGCGTGGCCATACTGAGCGCGCCGTTGCGCATTTGGACGAGGCGAACGTCGAGCCCGTATTTTTTAAAGGTGCCTTTTTCGATGCCCACCCACATTGGGCCCACCGTTTCGTTTTGCCCGGCATAGGCTACGAGGATTTGGGGAAGGTTCTGTGCCGAAGCGGTTGATGGCGCTGCGGTCGCGATTAAGGCGAGATTCACCACGAGAGTAATAATTGGCCGAACTACAGAGATTATGGCTCTATGTCTGCGCAGAGGATATAACAGGCATCGTGGCATTTCCGATCTCCTTTTGGAGCGAGTAACGCGACTCATAATCCCCCGTGTTACGAACGACGTCAAATCTTGTAAAAGCGGCGCGCGTTTACTCCCAGGATCGCCTCTTTGTGTTCATCCTCGAGGTCATGACGTTCGACGATTTCGTTGATCTCCTCCATGCAATTGTCGAGGGAAATCTCGTGTGGGAAGTCCGAGGCGAACATGAATGGTTCGGGGCCGACGCGCTCGATGGCATAGGCGAGCGCCTTCTCATTGCCTTCGCAGCTGACGAACAATTTGCCGCTGGTAAAATAATCCACGGGTTTGCGTTGAATACGTAGGCCGCCATACTCCAGCTCTCGTTCCAAGCGGTCGATCACCATGGGAATCCAACTCGTGCCACCCTCGAGAAAGCCGACACGCAAGTTGGGAAATTCGTCAAACACACCATCGACGATCATACCAGTGGCGGCGATGGCGAGGGGAACCGGCATGCCGAGCGCTCGAGTGGCTGGGAATACCGTGTAAGTGTTGAAACCGAGATCGCCGTAGCAGCCGCCGTGCACGGCGAGCGCGCAGTCGAGCTTCGCGGCTTCTTCATACACCGGCCAAAAATGTTTGGCGCTCAGATGCGGGGTCAAGCCATTGGACGGCAGCATCGCGCCGACCATGCCCAGCTCTTTGACTGCGCGGCGCAGCTCCGTGACCGCTGCCGGAACCTCTTGCAGGGGAATTAAAGCGATGCCCTTCAAGCGCGGACTGACTTTAAGATACTTCACGTGGAGCCAGTCGTTATAGGCTTTTGCATAGGCGATCGCCCACGGCGGAAAAGCAACCTGGCCGTAAGCCAATCCTTCGGTCGGATAAAGCACGCTCGATTCGAGCCCGGTCTTTTCGAGAAACTGAAGCCACTTTTCCGGGCCGACGTTGGGATCGAACGTGCCGGGTTTTCGCTCTTCCAATCTAGGCGTATGAAATCGATCGAGACTGGGCAATATCCGCCGGGGATTCATATGGCCTGTGGTTTTAAATGGTTCGCCGACATAACTGATCATCTCGTCGACTTTCTCCATCACGTGGCCGTCGCAATCGACGTATTTGCTCGGCATCGTTTCCTCCGCGGGTGTGGTTTGAATGTTACGTGCTGAGGCATAAAGAAGACTGGTCAAAAAGATCACAAAAAGGGGCGACCGCCGGTCGCCCCTACAGTTTTGCGTCCTCTACCTTCTTTACGGTTAAATTTGTCATATCTTATAAAAGTGCCGGGCGTTATCGCCAAGTATCGCGGCTTTGTGATCCTGCTTGAGGTCTGTGCGGTCAAGGATCTCATTGATTTCTTCCATGCAGTTGCCCAGCGAAATCTCGTGCGGGAAATCCGAGGCAAACATGAAGGGCGCGGGCCCGACTCGTTCGATCGCGTAGGCCAACGCCTTTTCATTACCCTCACAACCGACGAAGAGACGCCCGCTGGCAAAATAATCTTCCGGCTTACGTTTTAGCTGCAGACCGCCGTATTCCATCTCGCGTTCCAATCGGTCGATGACGATCGGCATCCAAGCCGTGCCGCCTTCGAGAAAGCCAATTCGTAATTTCGGAAACTGATCAAGCATGCCTTCGACGATCATGCCGGTGGCGGCGATGGCCAGCGGAAAGGGCATGCCGAGAGCACGAGTCGCAGGAAAAACGCCGAAAGAGTTAAAACCGAGATCGCCGTAGCAGCCGCCGTGCACCGCGAGCGCGCAGTCGAGCTTTTCCGCCTCCTCATAGACCGGCCAAAATTCCTTAGCGCCGAGGTGAAATCTGAATCATTGTAGCCTCTGGCGTAAGCGACCGCCCATTGAACGAAAGAGATCTGGCCATAGGCGAGCCCCTCGGTTGGATAAAGTACGCTGTATTCGAGTCCCGTCTTATTCAAAAACTCCATCCATCTTTCAGGTCCGATAGAAGGGTCAAAAGTCCCAGGAGTGCGGCGCTGGAGCCGCGGCGTATGAAAGCGGTCAAGGCTCGGCACCATGCGCCGCGCATTGATCTCGCCCTCGATGCCATTGACTCTGCCGATCAGCTCCGCGATTTCATCAACCTTTTCCATCACATGACCGTCACTATCTACGTAATGAGTTGCCATTGCATTACTCCCTTCAAACAATTGAGCTGCGTCCTGAATAGTTAAGGCAGGGCTACCTGTCAATAGATAATCCGAGAAACAACGTCTTGGGCCAGAAGACTCAAAAGCTAAATCCCAAACTCGCGGGCAACGGACTTGTCACGAAGGCAGGTCTTGGTTTATTGCTAACCCAAAGGGGCCTGAATCATGCCTTATGTCAAAGCCAAAGACGGCGTCGACATCTACTACGAAGTTTCCGGCCAGGGCACGCCGTTTTTATTTCTTAGTGAGACCGCATGCGACGGCGCGGTGTGGAATCTTTACCAGGTTCCAGAGTTTGCGCGCGACCACCGAGTCGTTATCCTCGATTATCGCGGCACGGGCTTGTCCGGCAAACTCTCGGTTAAATACAGCACAGAGATGTTCGCAGATGATGCCGCGACGGTTCTCGATCATCTTGGTCTAGATGGCGCGATCGGGCGGCCACTCCATGGGCGGCAGAGTTGCGCAACTTCTTGCCCTCGATCATCCGCGCAGAGTCAGTAAACTGATCCTTGCGTCCAGCGGTGCGGCACATCCGGGTGACCGGGGGATCCCGCTGCGGATCGCCAAAGAAATGGTTGAGATGGGCTACGAAAAATACGTGCGTGAGCACACGATTGTCGTGGGTTGGACGGAGATCTACGCGCGCAATCACATCAACCTCATCGAAAAGTATCTCCAGGTGCGCATGGCCAACCTCTGCCCGGTAGAGTTCTACTTCCGCCATGTGCTGGCGCGCCAGGAACACGACACGAGCGAGCGGCTGAAAGACATCAAAGTCCCAACCCTGATTTTCGTGGGCGACGACGATCATTTTGTCGTCAGCGACATGTCACACCGCAGCGGCGCGGATATTCTCGCCAATGGAATTCCCAATTCTAAGCTGATCGTCCTGCCCGGCGAGCGGCACAGCTATTTTTATACGGAGCCGGAGAAAGTTCATGGCATGATGCGCGATTTCTTAAAAGAAAGTTAGAGAACCCAGGCGGCATATTTTTCTCGATTGAAAAATTTAGGTGTCTTACGGAGGAAGTCATGGCGTACGACGCAAAGGGTAGAACAAAAAACTTTCCGGTGTTTGATTGCGATAGCCACATTTACGAGCCACCGGAGATCTGGGACAAATATATTCCGCAGAACCATCGCGATTTCGCTAAGACGCACTTCTATCGCGACGCTGACCGGCTATTCCTGGTGCGCAATGGGAAGATTAGCTTCAGAGACCCCGACAAGTGGAAGTATCCCGGCGAGACTTGGCACCCGGGTCTGACCAAGAAGATCATCGGTGAGACGCAACCGGGAACCAAAGAATGGGATGAAAAAATCGGCAGAAACAAAAGCGCCAGAGATCCACACGCAAGACTCAAAGACATGGACGCCGCGGGCATCGACCAGGTGATGATTTTCCCGTCGACGTTTGTGTATTTGCCCCTGGTCGAGAACGCCGACGCGGCATACATCTGCGCGCGGGCTTACAACGACTGGGCCTTCGACTATTGCAGCGCGGCCAAGAAACGGCTTTACCCGGCGGCGGTTTTGCCGGTACAAAATGTCGACTACGCCATTGAAGAACTGCGGCGCGTGGCCAAACGGGGGTTCAAATCCGCTCTGGTCCGGCCGATCATCGCCCAGGGTAAGTATCCGACATTTCCTGAGTTCGATCCGTTGTGGAAGGAATTCGAAGAGCTCGGCATTGTGCTGGGCATGCACACGTTCCCATCGAGAGGCGAGGCGATGTCTCCGGAGTTGGCCGAACGGATGGGCGCGAACCGCAAGCGTTTGTTCGGCGACGAAGATCTGATGGTCTACTCACCCGGACAGTTCGTCGCCAACATTATGCAGGGCATGGGCTCAAAGCAGGCCGGTGATGCGGCCTATGGTTTTATCGCAGAGGCGATGACCTGGACCGGCGTCGTGCTCATGACGGGATGGCTGGAAAAGTTTCCGCGCTTGAAAGTAGCGATTCTCGAATCCAACTCGAGTTGGCTGCCGCTGGTGTTGGAGAAGGCCGAGACTTATCTCGACCTGTACAAACACTTGGGCGAAAAGGTCGGCGATCCGCACGACGTGTTTTATAAACATTGCTTCATCGCCTTCGAGAGCGATGAAGTCATCACGTTGCGGTTGTGGGATTTGTACGAGAACATCGCGCTATGGTCATCGGACATGCCGCATCTCGACGCCTCGGATGTTTGGGAGGCGATCGATAACATGAACAAGTGGAAAGTGCCGCAGAACGTCCAGGAAAAGATGCTCGGCGGCAACGCCAGGCACTTATACGGCATCGAGCCGCAGCTGGTGGTCACCAAGGCCCCGGATGACTATCGACCACAGACGATGTCGCGGTACGCGTAAGTGAGAAGAAAGAATTAACCACAAAGCGCCTAGCGCGGCAGAGCCGCAACCAAATCGGAATGTCTCGCGCAAAGGCGCAAATGCCGCCAAGAAAAAAGCTTTGTCATTTCGACCAAAGGGAGAAATCTTTCTTAGATCATAGTAGTATATAGCGCACAAAGTATTTAGCCGCAGAGAACGCAAAGGGCGCAAAGAGAAACTCGCTGGCAGGGCACGGCAGGCCGTGCCCTAACGGTTCACGCCTCGCGCCACCCGCCTATCTTTTGTAAAGCTGTTTAACGAAACCGGTTGCTTCGATCTCCCGCACTAGGCTCGCGTCGACGAAAACCCGAGGGTCGGCCGCTGCCGCTCTGGGATCCCGCGGAGCGAGATCATCGAGCGCGGTTTTCACGCCTTCGGGCGTCGGCAGTAAATTATCCGGATAGGCCGCCGTGTAAGCATGCCACGCACGTTCGAGACCCTCTTGGTCGGAGAGTTTCAAGTATTTTCCCCAAATCGCTTTTGCCTCTTCCTTATGGGTTTTGTTGAAGTGAATCGCCTCGATCATCGCGCGAGAGAATTTCAAAAGCAGCGGCCGTTTCGCTTTGACGATCGCTTCGCGCGACAACACGCTGTTCCACCAGAAGGGAATCTTCAACGAGCCGATATCGAAAAGATCGCGAAATCCTAGCTGCAACGCTTGGCGCACGAAGGGCTCTGGGATAATGGTAAAGTTGATCACGCCCTTCGACAGCGCTGCGAAACGCTCCGGGTTGCCGCCGGCGGTTATAATCTTTGCATCCTTGTCCGGATCGATTCCCAGCCGTCTTAGAGCAAAGCGCAAACCGAGATCAGAAGTGCTGCCGATCCGATTGACGCCGCCGATCTTGCCCTTCAATTGCTCGGCGCTGGAGATGTTTTGCGCGGTGATAATATGATCAACGAAGGTGCGAACCATGCCGAGAATCATTACGGTGTCCGCTCCCGCTAAACGGGAACTCACGAGCGTCGCGACCGATGTCGCGGAGACGTCGATTTCACCCGCCAATAGAGCCTGCAAAACGATCGGGCTTGCGCTGATGCTGATGATCTCAGGCTCGACTGCGTATTTTTGCAGCAACTTTTTTTCTTGTAGCACCCACACAGCCGCGTTGGCGGGGCTGGCACCGGCCCAGGCGATGCGGATCTTGTCTTGCGCGAAAGCGGTGCCAATGGCGTGGACAAACGACGTTGCCACGAGAAGCATTACCAGAAGTTTACCGACCACAGCTGGTCACCTCCTCACCCGTTCCGTCCGATACAACAAATATTCGCAATCGACCGCGAGATTTAGCAGCTAGGATGGCATATCCGCGAGCAATCGTCCGTATCCCGGGATCGGATGGCGGAGGCCGAGGCGCAATTGCGTTTCCCATGCCCGCGCGGGGCCGGCGTGGACGACGGTTAAGCCGGTGTCTTTTTCCAAACGATCGATGATCTCCACGGTTTTCCATGCCGAGCCGAGCATGTAAATTCCGTCGGCGTCCTTGTGTTTGGCGGCGATGCGCTTCATGAATTCAAGTATTTGCTCGGGCGGTACGCTCGGCACGGCAGCGAAGGGCGAGTCAATTCCCTCCATCGCCAGCACTTGGAATCCTGCGTCGGTAAAATAGCGCGCGAAGATATTGTTCATCTTTTCGGGGAAATAGGTCGCGCCGACAAACCTTTTCATGCCGAGGGTGCGCAGCGCATGCACGTGATTCTGCCCGGACGTAAACATCTGCACGCCGTACTTTTTCTCCCAGCTGCTAATCAGCTCCTGTTCTTTTTGGTAACCGAGTAGCATGAACGGCGGAGCGCCGCTTGGGCGAACCAAGTCGGCGCCCATCGTTGCCAGCTCGGCAGCTTTTTCTTCGTAACCTGGCATCGACATACTGAACTCTTCCTCCGTGCCGCGCGTGAAGTTCATCGTCAGATAAACGAACTTGATCTTTGCCGGGATCAGAGAGTCGAGATCGAGCTCCTGTCCGGCTTCGGGACGATTGGTAGGGCGGACGGTGCCGACGAGATATTCTTTTTGAGTTTCAGCCATGAATTTTGCCTCCTTTGCAGACAGTCGAATTGTAGATAGCGATCGGATCTAAGCACTTGTGCCGAGTTGGCGTCAAGCGACGCGCGCGAATAACTGGACAATCAGATAGCGGATAACCTATGATTCACAAGCTTCTAAGCCGAATTTTTTGCAAACGAGCCGGAAAATGATCAGAGTCGGATTCATCGGACTGGGCCGCATCGGTAAACCGATGGCGATTAACGTTCTTAACGCCGGCTACGATCTCACCGTGTACGACTTACGCGAACAGGCTGTGAGAGAATTAGCGGACTGCGGAGCGACGGCCGCTCACTCGCCAAAAGAGGTGGCCGCTGGAACGGATGTTATAGAGCTTGCGGTCGTCGACGATGCGCAGGTGGAGGAGGTGTTGCTCGGCAATCGCGGTGTACTCGCAGGGTCACGTCCGGGAACCATTGTCGCGATTCACAGCACGGTCTATCCAGAAACAGTCAGGAAAATGGCAAAGGCTGCCGAAACCAACAGTGTGCACGTCATCGATGCGCCGGTTAGCGGCGGCGAGACCGGCGCTCGGGAGAAGTCACTTTGTTATATGGTCGGCGGTGAGCAGGCGATCCTCGATCGTTGCCGCGAGGTGTTGGCTACGTCCGCGGCGAATATCTTTCATATGGGCGCTCTGGGCAGCGGCGCCGCGGCGAAGATGATCGTGCAAGTCGTGACCTGCATCAACATGCTTGCAGCCCATGAAGCCGAGCTGCTCGCCGGGCAAAGCGGTTTAGACTTCGCGGCCTTGCAGAAAGTGATGCATATGAGCTCGGCGCAAAGTTTCGTCGCAGATAATTGGCTTGACAGGTTCAAGCTACCACAAGACCCCATTGAGATTCGCCGCAAACGCACTGAAGTGTTTCAAAAAAGCCTTGCGCCGGCGATTGAGATGGCACAACGGCTCGGTTTGTCACTTGCGGGCGCGACATTAGTCGAGCCCCTATTGCCAAAGATCATGGGCATCGAGGAATCCTAGGCGTTGATCGTAACTCAAACACGTATTTAGATGGGAGATAAGGTGGGACTCGTATCAGTGCTATTGTTGTTTTTCGTGATCGCATGGTTGCCGGACGGCGAAGCCGAGGTTGTGAAAGTCGCGATGCCAAGCACGACGCAGGCGGTGCTGCCGTTCATGATCGCGAGGGACAAAGGATATTATCGCGCAGAGGGGTTGGACGCCGAGCTGGTTCTCATGAGCGCACCAACCGCCAGCCGCGCCTTGTTGAGTGGCGACGTCGCGATTGCCACCGTGGGAGGCGCCGGCTTGCCGCCGCTGTTGCGCGGCTCGCCGTTCAAGTTTCTGTTTACCACCTATAACCGGGCGATGTTTTGGCTCTACGCGAAACCGGAGATTCGCGATGTCAAAGCACTGAAAGGTAAACGCGTCGGCGTGTCCGGTATCGGCAGCGGACCTGACTCCCTGCTGCGGGAAATCTTGCGACAGAACGGGCTCGATGCCAATCGCGACGTGGCCGTTCTTAGCCTCGGTGTGATGCCGACGATTTTTTCTGGGCTGCAAAGCGGGATTGTCGATGCGGCTATGCTTTCACCTCCCGTTACTTTCAAAGCCGAGGAAGGTGGATTTCGCGAATTGGTATCCTTCCCAAAGCAAGATCTGGTCGAGCTCCAAGGAAGCATTCTCGTGCGAGACGCCTCGCTGCAGTCAGATCCGACGCAGATGGAGAGATTCCTCCGTGGCACGTACAAGGGATTTCTCTATATCAAGGAAAATCGCACCGGCACGATTCCCATCGTCGCGCGTTATCTGCAGGTCAATGAAAGCGTTGCCGCGAAGGCGTACGATCACGTTGTGAAGCCGGCGATGACTCAAGACGGAACGCTTAACCCGGAGATGCAAGCGAAAGCAGTTGAGCATGTGCTCAAGCGACTCGATCTCAAAGAAGCACCGCCATTGGCAAAGATTTTTGATTTCTCGCTGGCGCGAAAAGTGATGACCGAATTGCAATCCAAAGGTTGGAGACCCGGGCCGTAGGTCGGGGTTGGTTCTCACCACGAAGGACCTAGCGCGGCGAAGCCGCAAGCGAAGAAAGAAAAATATTCACCACAGAGACGCTGAGAGCGCAGAGTTATTTTTTTAGAATCTCATCCTCCGTGCCCTCCGCGCCTCTGCGGTGAGTCTTCCGGCAATTTGCGCGAGCCGCGAAAATTTCGAAGCATAGTAGTACGAAGAGCACGAAGGAAATATCTTCAGCATGGCGTTAAAACTTAGCATGACTTGCGCGCTCTATGACCGAAGCCAACCGCTCATCGATGGACGGATCAAGCCTCGTGACATCGACCTGGAAATTCACGTCAACTCGGACGATCGTAGCCGGCAGCGCGACGCGCGCGAGGGAAAGTTCGACATCGCGGAATTTTTCACCGGTATCTACATGGCCGATCTGGAACAAAGAACTCTGGGATTGACGGCGATTCCGATCTTCGTCAAGCGCATGTTTCGCCATTCGTATATCTACATCAACAAACGCTCGGGGATTCGTACTCCCGCCGATCTCAACGGTAAGCGAGTCGGTTTACAGACGTGGTTCACGACGACGGCGCTTTGGGCGCGCGGCATCTTGGAAGACGAATATGGCGTCGATCTCAAGTCGATTACTTGGGTAGCCAATTGGGGCGAAAAGATCGGTCAATGGCAGCCGCCGCCTTGGCTCAAGCTTGAGATTGCGCCTCAAGGCGCCAAACTTCACGATCTTCTCGTTGCCGGAAGTATCGATGCTGGGATCACGACAGAAACCTGGGCGCCCTTCGGCCATCCGGATATTGAGTTCTTAATTCCCAACTATGCGGAAGAGGAAAGACGTTATTACAAAAAGACAGGCTTCTTTCCGATCCAGCACACGCTCGTGATCAAAACCGCCATGCTGGAAAAATATCCTTGCAGGAGGCTAAGCAGGAATGTTATCGCTGGCTCGATCGACAGCGGATTCACATGACAGCATTGTGGTATCGTACGCTGTGGGAAGAGGAGCGCATGATCGCCGGCCCCGATCCATATCTTTGGGGATTCAAGAAAACCCGCGCCGAAGTGGATAAGATGCTGGATTACGCTTTTCATCAGGGCTTGGTATCGCGCCGATTTCAACCCGAGCATATATTTTATCCGAGCACATTGGAGACTTGAAACACGAACAGAGACTGAGAGGATCCTTGTCGTCTTCGGCCGATGAAACGATGATCGTCCAAGACGTGCAACGCGTTCTAACGGTTCAAGCCGATTGAACGGAGCGCTGCGGTTAAAAAGAACGTATAGCGAGGCGAAGATGGATTTTAGCGAAGTGGTTCACACCGGGCCGGAGACTTTAGCCGGACGTTACCTGCGGACGTTCTGGCAGCCGGTTCGCTGCTCCTACGAGCTTTCGGTCGGCCAGGCGCTGCCGATTCGGATCATGGGCGAAGACTTTACGCTCTATCGCGGCGACAGCGGTATTCCCTATCTACTTGGGCCGCGTTGCGCGCACCGTGGAACGCAGCTTTCCGCAGGTTGGGTCGAAGGTGAGTGCATCCGCTGCTTCTATCATGGCTGGAAATACGATGGCACGGGGCAATGTGTCGAACAGCCGGCCGAAGATCAAACGTTCGCGGAAAAAGTCCGCGTTCCGGGCTATCCGGTGAAAGAATATATCGGCCTGATCTTCGCCTACGTCGGAGAAGGAGAGCCGCCGCCATTTCCGCGTTATCCCATATTGGAGAGTACCGAAATCTCTCTCGATGTCGCGGGATTGCGGCGGATCTGCAATTACTTCAACAATATCGACAACTCTCTCGACAACGCTCACGTGCGCTTCGTACACCGGCGGCACCGGGACGCGGCGCAAGATCGAGTCGTGCTTGGCGACCCGATCATTTCCGTCGAGGAGTCCGAATGGGGTATCAAACGCTACGTTAAATATCCCGACGGCAAGGATCTCACCTTTTTCTTCGGCATGCCTAACATCAACTTTATCAACGGCCAAGTGGTCGATCCGGTGATCAAGCGGGCAGATGTTCTGGTATTTAAAGTTCCGGTGGACGATGAAAACCATATTCACTTCGAAGTGCGTGCGATTGCGCTCACCGGCGAGCGCGGACG
>WNGF01002111.1_pt1 | contig 28321 bp, 27 predicted proteins | sample 5400641 | NCBI WGS metagenome assembly WNGF01 (sample SAMN13153371, study PRJNA577476) | soil metagenome | isolation source: 80 cm soil or saprolite under grassland replicate 2 | place: USA:California | collected 2016-06-15 | reverse complement strand
TCGACTCTGCCGAGACTCCGTGTCGACGAGCCGCCTCCGCGACGGTCATCTCATGGGCCAGCACCGCGAGCACCAGCTGCAGCCGCGTCTCGACCGGCACCGGGTCGTTGCTCCTGCTCAAGATCGAACTCCCTGTCACAGATCAACCCCGAAACCCTGCCAGAAAGTCTGACGCACACCAGATTGCATGGTTCGAAAGTATGTTCGATACTGTGCTGGGCCTGTAGCCAGCCGAAGGTTCCACAGCCATGGACCAGCATGAGGCTCTTGAACTCGCCGTTCTCAGCGTCTTCGCCGCCTATGGCGACCGTGCCGGACCCTCCGTCCGCGAAATCGCCCATGCCATCGGCGCCGCCAACGACACCGTGTTCCGCGTGCTTGGCCGGCTCGCCGCCGCGGGCGAGGTGGAACGCGTCGACCAGCCCACAGCACTGCAGCACCCGACACAGGCCACTCGCCGGGCCGCCCGCAGCTACCGGCTCACCCGCAACGGCGCCCAACGGCTCGGCCACCAAGCAGCGGCGGCGTCCGAGCAGCCCGGTCAAGCCGCGGCGCCGCCGTTCGTCACGACCCGCCGTCCGCCCCTGTTGCCGGTCATGGGCGAGCTTGCCGCGGGGCAGCCCATCGACACCCAGGGGCTGGCCTCGGGGTTGGACGGCGCGGACACCACGCTGCTGGACGTGCTGGCTCCCGACCCCGGCGACCAGGTGTTCCGGGTTCGCGGGCACTCCATGCTCGACGCCGGCGTCCGCGACGGCGACTACGTGGTCGTCCGCCCCCAGGCGATCACGCAGGCGCGAGACGGCGACCTGGTGGTGGCTGCGGTGACCGAGTGGGGCGTGGAGGAGATCACCCTGAAGTACCTGGAGCGTGGCGACGGCCGGGTTCGGCTGAGGTCGGCCAACGCGACCGGCACCGACCGGCAAGGCCATCGCTACGAGAGTCGCACGTATGATCCGGCCGACGTGCGGGTCCTCGGGGTGCTGCGCTGGGTGATCAGGCGCCACTGAGCGCATGTCCTGTGCGGCAGACCCGCCAACCCAGAAGTACTGGCGCATCTCAAGGCCCTGCACCATGGCAGCCTGCGCCTGCCATACGTTCGGACTCGACGGATCAGCCCCGGAGGTGCCGGAGCTTCTCCGGCAGAGGTGTCCCTTGGCCACCTCCCGGGTCGGCGACCAGCGGGTCGACATCGGGGGCGGATATGGCCAGCAAGCGATGCTTGTGCGGCAGAGGCATGGGCCTCCCATTCTGGAGTTGGCGCTCGATCAGGAGCCTGCGCCTGTCATCGTGTTCCACCAAGCTGCGACGCCACCGGCTCTCGCACGCTGCCACTCGGCGCGCGCCCGAAGGGAGCTACCGCTGGTAGCTGCGGTGGTCATATACGGGCAAGACTTGGGCGTCCTGCTCCTCGGTGAGCAAGCCGTCGTCGCGGGCGCTGGTCACCCACGCGACGGCGGCGGCGCGGGTGTCGAAGCCACCCACCGCATCGGGCGGATCCATGGGATCTATGAGGTCGCCGTGCTGCACGAGCACGATGTAGCCGGTTGAGGTCACTGCTGGGCCCTTCGAGCTAGCTCACCGCAGCAGCTTATCCCGGTCGACCTCGACTACGGCACCGTCTCCACCGTGGAATCCGTCGTCGTCACCGACACGTTCGGCCTGCGGACGCTGATCCAACCGGGGATCACGACACGGCGAACGATCGGGCTGGGTGGGGGGGGTCGCCGCGCTGGCGCTGGAGTGGACGCCGCGGCGGAGTTCGTACGGCGGATGTCGGATCTGGCGGTGGTGCTGGGCAGCCGTCGGATGAGCGACTCCCAGCGCCGGATCAGCGCCTCAACCGCCGGGGTGCTTGCAGATCGTTGGACACCGACGCGTCCGAGTGGGCCGAGCGGACGGTGCGCTGGCGGGGATGCTTCCAGCGGAGCCGGAGTCTGCTGCAGCACCGCGGCGGGTTATGAGGAGCTGGTGTGGTGCATGGCTACGCCTGGGGTTGCCTGGCCGCCGAAGGACTGGGCGGCCACGTGGGAGCGGGTCCGCGCCGAGCGGCCGAGGCGCTGGCCGGGCTCCGCATCAGCCGCACATGCCGACCGAGACGGCGGCTGAACGTCGTTGCCGGCCACGAGCAGCCTCAAGGCGGCAAAATCGGTCGAAGAAGCGAACGAGTGTTCGACATCATCGACGGCCCGAGGTAGGCTCTTGGCGGCCTGGAGAGACACCAAGGTCTCCGCACCTCCAGAGCTCCCGGCGCTGCCAGCGGGAGGAAATGCCCGGCTGGGGCGCCCCAGACGCCTCAGCGGCGAGCATCCCTGGCCGTGTGGCCACGCGGCCCTGCTCGCGGCCGCGGTCGTCGCCCGCCACGGTCAGGGGCTCGCGGTCTGGGTGGACGCACCCGGCCGTGCCCCTGCCGCGGCGGGGCACCACGCGCTGCGGTCGGCAGCGCCGCGCACGAGCATTGCGGGAGGGCAGGTGATGGCGGAGCCGATCGAGCAGGCACCCGAGCGGGTCCGCGCCGCCGCGGCCGCCCACGCCAGCGACCGCGACCGCTACCGCGCCGAGGCGCGGGAGGCGATCGCCAAGTGGAAGCGGGGCGAGCCGTCAGGGGTGGTGACCCTCGAGGAGCTGCTCGCCGAGCTGCACGCGCACGTCGCCGCCGCCGAGGATTGCTGATCCGCCGCGCCGGGTGAGCGTCACCTGCCGGTCAGCGCGGCGGCACCGGGTGCCTGGTCGAGGTCAAACCGCGGCCCGGGCCGCAGCGAGCCTGGCGCGCTGCCCGGCGTCAGCCAGCCGGCCACTACCAGCGCTCGGACGGCGGGGCCCACCTGCCGGTATGGCCAGCCCAGCCGGTGGCCAAGCTCACGCCAGGTCAGCCCGTGCCCTGCGCCTCCCACTGCCTGGCCATCAGGACCGCAGCCGCCGGCCCATCGCTCAGACGCAATGCCACCGCGTGCCGCCGTGCCTGCGCTCGCGCGACCATGGCACGCTCGTGCTGGTCGCGCTGGGCGACGCGGCCGAGGACCGCCGCGGGGGTCGGGACCTGGCCGTAGCGCAGCAGCACGCGCACGGCCCATTCAGCGGCCGGTCGCGGCGCGGCGGCGGGGCTCAGCGCGGCGACCAGCAGCTGGCCGTGCGGTGACCTGGGCCCGGCCATGGCAAGCGCCTTGACGAGCGCAGCGGCCACCTGGCCGCGGAAGACCGCGGCGGCCGCTGCCGAGACGGTCGGGGCAGACTTGGCGGCTCGGGTAGCCGCAGGCTGGTCGCCGACGGTGCGCGCAACGGTGGTCGTTCGAGGTGGCTGGCCTGCCAGCTGCACAACAGTGGAGCCGGGTCGTTCGCCGCCGCGGTTGCGGATCGGCGGGAGGGCGATGCGAGGCCGGTCACCTCGACGATCAGGACGTGGTCAACATCGTGTGGAGCGGGCTGCGGCTGCTTGCCCGGCACGCTGGTGATCGGGCGGCCGCGGGTGGCGGGGCGTCCGCACGCGCGATCGTCTGGCCGGTCTCCGAGCGGCTTCCCGCCCAGCTCACCCACCACCGCTTCCACGGGATCTCCGAGCCGCTCGGCGTGCACACCCCCACCAGACCACCCGTGGCCGTCGGCGTGTGCAACGTCGATGACCTGGCGGAGGACGGTCCGCGGCTCGTCTCGGCGACCACCGCCTCGCCGGCGGCTTGTTCCAGGAGTTCGGACACCCCGAAGCGCTCCAGATGACCAGCACCGGGGCGGTCCGCATCAAGTACTGGGGACACTCCCGGCAGGAACGTACCAGCCGGGCTGCAGCGGCGGGCGTCCAGCTGTCCGAGCAGGTCATCGGCTGGGCGGCTGGACCCTTCCAGATCACTCCCCTCCCAGGCGCAGGCCACGAAGCGTCCGACCCACCTCAAGGGGAGGGTGACGACGTGGCCGGGGCGACATGTCAACAACGCGAATAACGCGCCAGCCGCCTGCACCACCCCAGATGACAGCTTGTAGAAGATTAACGTGTTCGTTACGCTCAGCCACCACGAACGGCATCACTGCCCCAAACCACACCTGGGAGAGGTGGGCATGGCCACTCTGAGAGATGAGATCGCAGCCTTGGGCCGCGCGCTGGAGAACCCCGACCAGACGCCAGGCTCGCTGCGAGCAGCCGCCGAAGCGGTCGCGACCGCCCTCGTGGAACAACTGCCGACCGGTCGGCACCCGCTGGTCACGACGGCAAACGTGCCCATCCGGCTGGCTGACCGGCTGGACGCCGATGTCACCCAGCCGACACAGCTTCGCCCCGAACGCCCACTGGTATCGGGTCAACTACGGGATCTGCAAGCTCACCTGGTGGGTCAAGGCCAACAGCGGCAGGAGGCAGTTGTGCCCGATGCCCGTGGCGACGCTGGCGCGCGAAGCGTACGGGCACCACGGCCGTGCTGCGGTGTTGGTGGACGTCCGGCGCAGCTGGTCGGACGGCAAGGTCGAGCATGCTCCGGCGGGCGCAGCGCTGTACCACGCCTGGGCGCTCCGCCGCCCGCCGCAGCTTCGCAAGCTGAGTGGGTTCCACCTGGCGTCGGATACGGAGATCCAGGCATTCGCGGTCGAAGCACCCTTCGTCGAGGAAGCGTTCACTGCCCAGGTGGCCTACCTCAGCACCCGCCGGAGCCAGGCAACGTAGGAAGGTGGGAATGGCCACCGAAATGCCGCCGCTGGAAGCTGGGCGCTGATGCTTCGGTGCGCCGCACCAACGGCGATGAAGGCCCTAAAAGGCGTACGTTACGAACGTAGACCACCGAAAGCGTGTGGCCTCGCGGGACGAGGCGGTTCACGATTTGGCACGCGAGGCTCCTTCCATGAACCGGGCTTTGTTGTCAGACCGGGTGATTGGCAGTGTCACCGGTCGGTCAACGGATCGCCTCACTGGGTCCACTGTTCGGTGGCCTGGAGCAGGCGGCTGTTCTCCACCATGAGCCGCTGATTGAGGTTGCGCAGCGCCGCGAGGTCGGCCTCGGCGCTGCGCAGCGCGGCGAGCGCCTCGTCCCGTTCCTTACGCAGATGCTCGACGGTGGCGTCAGCGTCGGGCAGGCGCCCGGCGAGCACGCCGGCGGCGGACTGGGCGAGTTCTTGAACGCGCAGGGCCCGCAGCTCGGCGCGGGCGGCGTCCAGGTCGCGGCGGATTTGCGCGTTCTGCTCGACGAGCACCCCGTTCTCGACCGCGAGCGCTGCTTCGCGCTCCGAGCGGGCAGCGACCGCGGCGCGGGCGGCGTCGCCCTCCAGGTCAGCGCGGATCGTCGCGGCGCGTGCCTTCAGGTCGCGGTGGCGTTGCAGGTACTGGCCGTTGACCCGGGCCCGGCGAGTGATCTCGGCGTCGCTGAGCGGCGTGCGACTTCGCTGCATCGACTCAATGACCTCGGCCACGCGGTCGCGGCAGCGTTGGCTGTCGGCGCGGCGCCGGGCGGCTGCGGCGTCACGGCCTGCCTGCAGGACCTGCCCACGGTCCGGGCTCGGTGTTGCCGAGGCGTTGGTCCGGGCTGCCATCAGGCGCCCTCAGCCGTGGCGTCGAGGACGACGGGGTCGAAGGTCGGCTGCTCCAGCCCCTGCTGGCGGGCGGTCAGCGCCTCGACCGGGATCAGGGTGGCGTAGCGGTCCCGAGCGGCAAGCCACTGCTGGACCTGGCGTTGCTCGTCGGCGGTCAGGCTGGCCAGGTCGGTCTCGCACTTGCCGATCAGCGCGTCGAGCTGGGCGATCTCCTCAGCGAGCAGGCGCAGGTTGGCGTCGGTGAGCGGACCGGCCCGGAGCACGGTGCCGTAGCTGGCTTGGAGCTGGGCCAGGTGCTCGGCCTTGGTCGCGCGCAGCTCCCGCAGTTGCGGCAGGTGGGTGAAGTCGGTGGTGAAGAACCGGCACGAGAAGCACCGGTAGAAGACCGGGCAGCCCTTGCCGTCGGCGCGGACGTTGTTCATCTCGTGGCAGGACCCGCCGGGCACCGGCACCGAGCCCACCCCGGCTCGCCGGCGGGCGGCGTCGGACTCCCCAGGGGTCTGCGCGCGGACCCGGTCGCCGCTGACGTCGAACCGGAAGCGGGCGGCGATGTCGTACACCACCTCGACCCGGCGGCGGTGGGAGGTCCGGTAGTACACCTGCGTGGTCGAGGGCAGCCGGTGGCCCATCAGGGCCTGGAGGATGTCCAGGGGCACCCCGGCGTCGGCGCGCAGCTGCGCATAGGTGTGGCGAAACGCGTAGGCGAACACGCGCCGCCGGTCAAACGGCGTGCCGTCCTCCTCAAGCAGCTCGCCGATCGCCTGCATCCAGCTGCCCAGCCAGTAGGCCAGCGTGGTCGTTTCGTGCGGCCTGGTCCCGTGCTGGTTCGCGCGGCTGCGCCTGGTGGTCGGAAACAGCAGCATCTCGGGGTCCAGCGGGACACCGTCAGGGCCAAACCACTCGGGATGGGCGGCACGCAGGTGCTGCTGCTGGCGTTGGATCACGGCCGCGTCGCTTTCGTGCAGCGGCAGGACGTGCCGACGCCGGGACTTCTGCATCCAATAGGTCAGGAACGGGTAGATGCGGTCCTCGTGGGTGCCGTCGGGCCGCTCCACGCTGACGGTGTCCCAGTCCAGGCACGCAAAGCGCAGATGGCGGGTCTCCCACGGGCGCCGGCCGATGCGCGCGTGCAGCTCGACCATGTTGCGGCGGGTGCCGGCCGGCAGCAGGGCCAGCACCTCCTCGCGCAGCAGCTGCAGGAACACCGTCTCGGGCAGGGCATCCTCGGAGCGGCCCTTCTCCTCGCTGCGGCTGCGGTCGGGCTCCGGCCAGGCGGGGACCTCCTCGTCGTTGATGTGCAGGTCGCCGGCGCCCTGCTCGTGCAGCCATTGGCGCTGGCGGTTGAAGGTGTCTTTGAGGACGCGGACGTAGTGGTAGTGGCGCTGCGCGGTGACCAGCAGTCGCCGGGTCGGGTCTGCCAGGCTCGGCAGCAGCCGCTCCGCGATGACGGCGCGGCGCGGGTCGGCGGCGTCGAGCCGCTGGAAGTCCTCGCTGTCCCGCACGCGCTGGGCCAGCCACTCCAGGTAGGCCATGACCCCGGCACGGCCGACGCCGCGGGCACTCCGGCCCTGGTCTGGGCGCTGGCTGCGCAGAAAGAACGCGAACCAGCGGATGGCGTGGCCGACATTCTTGATGGTGACTGCGCTCGCGCCGGCGCGTCCACACCTGCTCCTGCGCCAGGTGCACCAGCCACCGCGCCTGCACGTCGCTGAGGTAGACGGTCCCGCCCAGGTGTGGGCTGAGCGCGGCCAGCCGGATCGCGGTGCTACGCCGGGCCGCCTGCGGGCTGTCGCCGACGTGACGGAGGGTCTGCCGCCACAGCCGCAGGTAGGTCGTGGTGGCGCCGACGGCGGGCAGGTCCGCGGCGAGCAGGTCGGCGGTCTGGTGCTGCCGCAGCCACACCACGGCGGACTTCACCTGGCCGGGGCTGATCCGGCCGCCGGCGCGCAGCTGCGCCTGGTAGCCGACCAGAACCTGCAGCCGCACCAGCGGCGGAACGCCGGACAAGGGAACCTCGTCGATGGCGGTGTAGATCGGGTCGGCCTGCGCCGCCCAGCCATCCAGGTCGGGCCGGCCGGCATCCGACCACTGCCGCTGATGCGAGCCGCACAGCCGGGTGCGCCGCAGCGCCGCCATCCGCGTGCACACCAGCACCCGGCAGGTGCCGAACCCAGGTCGCGGCGTGGGCTGGGTGGCGAGATAGGCAGCCGCGGTCAGGTCGCGCTTTCGCGCCTCGCTGACGCAAGACTTGCACAGGCCTGTGACCTCAGCCGGCCGGACGCACCCCACCACGCAGGGCCGCTCGCCATAGATGCGCCGCTCGGGCGGCGCCGGCGTGGCGGCGCACCACGCCTCGACATCGGCGGGGCGGCCGGCCGCCTCCCACGCCGCGCGGCAGCGCTGGCACAGCCACGGCTTGCTCGCCGCCGGCCGCTGGCAGCGCGGATGCGCGCAGTGCCGCAGGATGTGCCACGGCTCCCCCGCCGGGAAGCGCAGGCAATCGGCCAGCGTGTCCAGCCCATACGCGGCCAGATAGGGCCAGTCCGGCTCCGGGAGCGGGGTCGTGGCCGGCGCCTGGGTGGGCAGCGCTGCGGTCACGGCTGGCCCCGTCGCTGCTGCTGGTGGGCGAGCCGATCGCCGATGAACGCGGCGGCCTCGATGACCCGTGCCGGGGCGACGTGCCGGTAGATCTCCTGCGAGGCGACCGCGTCGTGGCCGAGCAGCCGCTGCAGCACGTCCCGGGCGACATCGAGGTCGGCGGCGGCAGCGCCGAAGCCATGCCGCAGCATGTGCGGGTGGATGTGCCGCAGCCCGGCCGCCGCAGCCAACCCCGCGACGATGGCGTAGATGCGCCGGGTGCTCAACGGCTGCCCCGGGAGGTTCCCGGCCCGTCCGGGGAAGGACACGAACGCCCAGGGACTGTCGACCCCGCCGGGGATCGCCTGCCGCTCGTGCAACCAGCCCGCATACAGCATCACCAGCGGCGCCGACACCGGCAGCACGTTGGGGCTGCGGGACTTGCTGGTCGCCCCGCGCGGGTGCCCGTCGCGGCGGATGACGTGCAGATGCGGGCCGTGCCGGAAGGCGCAGCCGGGCGCGCGACGCCCAGCTGGGACCAAGTGGACGTCCTCGCGTCGAACGGCGGCGAGCTGGCCGACCCGCAGCCCGAGCCCGCCGAGGAAGCCGACCAGGCAGGCGTCGCGGGCGGTGGTCGCCTGGCCAAGCAGGACGGCCAGCTCCTCGGCCGTCGCCTGCGGCGGTCCCAGGTGCGCGGGATAGCTTGGGCGGGCGTCGACCCGCAGCCGGGGCCGCAGCGTCGGCAGCGGCCCCAGCTGGCCGGGAACGGTGAGGTCGGCGACCTCAAACAGAACCTGCAGCACCGAGCGGTCCACGTCGCCGACGTCGGCGACGTGCCGGTAGAAGCCATGGATGGCGGCCAGCGCCGGCGCGAGCGCGGCATCGCTCGGGCCGTGACCTTGGCCGCGGCCGGGGGTGGTCCGTGGCGTGATGCGACGGTCGATCAGGTGCCCGGCGATCTCGCGGGCGGCCTGCTCCCAGGTCAGATCGCGGGCGCGGCGCCACTGCTCGAACCGCTTGAGGTGCCCGGCGTAGGTCTTGGTCGTGGACTCGGCTCGGCCACGGCCAAACCGCAGGTGCCGCAGGTAATGGTCCACGGGGCGGACCGGCTCGAGGGTGCGCCCGCTGAGCACCGTCCAGTAGGCCAGGCCGGGCCCGACCTCCACACGGGCGACCTCGGCAGGCCAGACCCGGACCGCCGACCTGGATGGCATACCCGGCACGCTACCGGCCAGGTGTGACAACCCGGGTTCTCACGTCGACCCATGGGCCTGCGGGTAGGGTGTGATGGCTTCCTGGAGCTGCTGCCCGCCTGGCCTGACCGGCGACCGGCGCAGCGGGCGGCTGCTTGGCGCGCAGCTGCTGGGCCACGTCGGCGCCGAGATCGCCAAGCGCATCGACATTCTGGCCACCGCCATCGCCTACGGCGCCACGGTCGAGGAGATCGGCGACCTCGATCTGTCCTACACGCCGCCACTTGGCAGCCCCTGGGGACGCCGTCCAGCACGCCGCCCGCGCCTGGACCACGACGGCCACGCACCGTCCCACCTGCACGCCGTAATCGTCCGATGCTTGGGTCGGCGCCGACCCGGCCGTCACGGACGACGGCCGCAGGTTCGCCTTGCTGGCCCTGGGCGGCCTGCTGGCCGGCACTGCTGGGATAGGCCATCTGCATTGCCGGCAGCGCCGCGCTCCCCGGCGGGGCCGGGTCGTGGCTGGGCCGGGCTTGGCCGCCATCTAAAGTGAAGGCAGCACTCGACTGGCTGATCGTCTGCCCTCGGGTCCTGACAGCTACAGGGTTGACCGTGCTCGCCGTCGCCTCAAGACTCCCAGCCCATTACCTTGCGGCTCGGTAGGCTGGTCAGTGACGCAGCCTCGGGCAGAGCTTGGTCAGCCGTCGCTGGCGCGCCCAGGGCTACTCCGACGCCTGGGGCGCTCGTCCGAGCTCGTGGTACTCCTGGTTTGCGACCAGCCCCAACCCGTTGGCCAGGCGGCCGTTGTAGTTGAAAATCGCCGTCAGCTCGGCGATGTGCAGGATGTCCTCGTCGGTGTAGCCGGCCTGCCGCAGACGATCGACATCGCGCTGGTCGCAGTCCTGTGGTGTCTGGGTGAGCTTGACGGCGAAGTCCAGCATCGCGCGATCACGTGGGGCGAGTTCCGCCTGGCGGTAGTTCGCCAACAGGCGGTCGACCAGGACCGGGTCTTTCGTGCGCAGCCGCAACGCAGCCGCATGGGCCATCATTCAATACGGGCAGCGGGCCTCGGCCGACACCACGACCGCGATCATCTCCCGCTGGGTCTTGGTCAGGTTCGACGGCCCGCGCATCAGCTCGTCGAAGTACCGCCACCAGCCGACAAAGTGCCGCGGCGTGACCGCGAGCAGGCGCGCGATGTTGGGGACGAAGCCGATCCGCTCGGCGATCGGCCCGATCTCCGCGGCCACCTCCTCGGGCAGCTGGTCGGGTGCCGGCGTCGCAAGCCAGGCGACCCGTGGCGTCTTGGGGGGTGGCATCTCGTTGGACGGCATGCGCGACCCTACTTCAGGTCGCCGCCCGCCAGCAAGCGGTCGGCGTAGCCGCGTGATCGGACTGGCAGCAGCCGCCCAGCGAGCCGCCGCAGTGGTCGTCGCACAGCTTGCGTGCGTGCCGTGCCACGCGGTAAAGCCCCAAGACCGCACCGCCGGTCAGGATTGCGCCGAAGATAAGCTTCTTCATGGCTGTGTCCTTTCCCGCTGAGGGGTACCGGCCCCCCGGTTCGACTGCGAAGCGCGCTCACCCAGCAGCACGTCTCTGCGCTGGTGGTACTCGTCGACCGACAGCGCGCCCTCGGCCAGGCGGCGGTCGAGGATGGCAAGCGGCGTCTGTTGGTCCCGTCGCTGCCAGCGCTCGAGGCCGTCGCGGACCAGCCAGACCAGACCGAGGATGACCACTGCCCAAAACAGCACCATCCCGACCGCCATCACCACCCACCAGCCGGCGCCGAGGTCGCCGTGCATCCCCCAGGCGTCGGCGAGCGGCCCACCGATCAGGGCAACCATGGTCATCGTCACTCCTCCGCGGTCGAGTCGGCCGGGACGCCACCGGTCGCGGCCAACGGTTGCTGCACGCCGGCAGCCGTGGCGAGTTGGGCGCAAGCGCCCTCGAACATCGCCCGGCAGTCCGCCATCGCAGCCAACCAGCCAGCGGCCTCACCGGCCGGGCGCCTTGCCGTCGCCGAAGCCACAGGCGCGGCCTCGCCGTCGTCCGCCTGGCACCCGCAGTCGTCCTCGCCCTCGCCTTGGTCCGCGGCTGCTGCCACCGCCGGCGCTGACCGCTCCAGCAGGCGCTCGGCTTGGTGCTGGTGGATGCGCATCGCGTTCTGCTGCACCTTCTCGGCGACCTCGATGGCCTCCTGCAGTTGCGCGCGCGAGACGCCCAACGCCACCGCCGCCACCATGTGGCGCTCGATGTTGGCCAGGTCGTTGGCGCCGAGCGCGGCCCCAAACGACGCAAGCTCCTCCTCCAGCGGCACCGCCGCCGCGGCCGCCGCCGCCTCGACCCCGAGCTGCCGGCGGGCGTGCACCGACATGTGCTCGGCTGCCTCGGCCGTCACGCGCTCGGCGCTGGTGACCGCGGCCAGCAGCCGATCACCGGCCAAGCTGGCCGTTGCGCCGGCCTTGAGGTGGTAGTTCAGGCATGGGTGGCAGCCGGTGCCGACGCTGGCGCCGATCGCCACCAGCTCCTTTTGCTGCGCACTCAGCCTGGGCTCGCTGGTTGCCATCGTGTCTCCTTCACGTCGGCTGTGTCTCTCGATGCAGTGACGAGTCGGCGACCACGAGGGATACACCTGGGAGCGTTGCCAGCCTCGAGCGGGCAGACCAGCCTGCCGTCAAGCAGGCGGCCGAGCTCGAGTGCGGCTGCATCGGAGCGGCACACCTCCTGCTGGCGCTGCGCCACCCACCCATCGGGTGCCAAGGGCAGAGCAGGCCGGGACCTGGACCGTCTTGGCGACCGGCAAGACCGGCCGGCACCGTGCGCAGGCTGCAGGCCGCCGTGCGGCGGCGTGCGACTTCGCTCAACGACGGGCGCACCGTGTTCGTCTGCGGGCCAAGTCCCTGCAGATCATGCGTCTCACTGCGTTCGGCCATCCCAGGCGAGCCGCGGCGCCACCCTCATGTGTATCCCTTCAGCCGGTCGCTTCGTCCTGAAGGGTGGGATGCATCAGGGAGGAGGTGACTGAAATGCTTCACCGCAACGTGGGTAGGGCTGACCGGGCAGTGCGGCTGGCGATCGGAATCGTGGGCCTGCCGGTCGGTCTGTTCCTGCTGCATGGACTCGCGGGCGCCATCCCGGGCCTCATTCTTGCGGCCGTCGGCTTCGTTGGGCTGGCCAGCGGCGCCAGCGGCTTCTGTCTCTTGTACGTGCCTTTGGGCTTCTCCACGGCACGGCAGCGACAAAGCGCACTGTCGCGTTGACACCAAGTCCGATGTCCGACCGTGAATCTGCGAACCGCCGCAGCGCCCGGGTTCCATGTGGGCCTGAGCGGTCGCATCGGGTCGATCCTTCCCCTCCGACACCATGATGTCGGCCTGCGGTTGTGATCCGGCGATAAGAGAACGGCTGCCTGCTGAGGCGAGCCAGAGGAATCAAAGCCCCTGCCTCTAAGAAGAAGCGGGTCGCGGGGGTGTGACTGAGGAGGTATTGGTGATGTGGTGGGGCGGTTACGGATGGTGGTGGCCCGGCCTGGTGGCCATGGGCGTGTTCATGGTGAGTTGCGTGGTGCTCATGGCCTGGATGATGCGCGGCCGCATGGGCCGCATGGGCAGCATGGGCGGCATGTGCGGATTCGGGCGGCGGCGTTCAGGCCGGCACGGGAGGCACGCGCCCGAGCAGCTCCTCGATGAGCGGCTTGCCCGAGGGGAGATCGATATCACGGAGTACCGTCGGGTCCAAAAGGCGCTCGCGGGCACGAGCAGTTCAGCCAATAGCGAACAAGCAGACGATCAGCAGTGACAGCGGATCGGGCAGATGTGGAACGTCGGCTCCATTCGTCAGCCCGCTCAACAGTCCTCGCGGAACTCGGTCCCAGGGCCAGCGACGTTGGTCGCTGGCCCTGGGACCCGGCAGGGCTCCAGGAGTGTCGATCCGCCGACCCTGCACTGCCGCGCTGGACAACAGGTCTGGTAGGTGGCTCGATTGAGCTCGAGGCGCACCGGTCGTCAGGCAGGCGTGGAGGACACCGGATCACACACCACAACCCCGCGATCGTCAGGCTCGAACTGGCAGCCCTCCTGGAGCGCGGTCCGAAGTCTCCCCCGGCCACGGTGGATGCGGATCTTGGCGGTCGCCACCGACACGCCAAGCAGCTCCGCGATCTCCCGGCCCGACAGGCCGTGGGCGTCATGGAGGAGGACCGCCGCGCGGTAGTCGTCGGGAAGCTCATCGACCAATCCCCGGACGCAGTCGCTCATCTCCGCCTGCTCGACCAGCCGGTCCACACGCGGCCCGGGGTCGGGGAGCTCGGCCATCAGGCCGGCGCCCTCACCGTCCCGCTCCGGTGAGGATTGGAGCGTTCGCCGTCCCTCGGCGCGGACCCGATCCAGGAAGACGTTGGTGGCCAGCCGATACAGCCATGACACCAACGCCGCGGGCTCTCGGAGCGATTGGACTGCTTGGAGGGCTCGGAGAAACGTCTCCTGCGTCAGGTCATCGGCGGCGTAGGGGTCGCGGGCCAGGCGCAGCAGGTAGCGGTAGATCCGGGGGCGATACTCCAGCAGCTCCGCCGGAGCAAGGCCAATCGGCTCAACGGTCGCGTCCATCCGACACCTCGAAACGCTGCTCTTCTAGGCTTCCTGAACGGGCGTGCCGCTCAGAGGAACCCTGCCCGATGGTACTGGTTGCCCGTGGGCATCGCGCGTGCCGAAGGACCCCCGAAGGTGGGGACTATGGGCGCCGGGATGCGTGCCTGCACCGGACGGACCCCGCAAGGCGCGAACCCCGGGCGGGGCAGTCGTGTGTGCCCACGCTGCTGGCTCGCAGCGAAGCATGGGGCATTGCGCGATGCCAGGTCCAGGAACCCAACGAGGAAGACGCCGCCGTGGCCTCCATCGACGCACCGGCGTGGCCGCCGTGACCCATCACCCCGTGCGGGGAGCGTGCCACCCAGGCCACAGCTCCCGCCGTCGCGTCGTGCCCTTGGTGGCCGGCGCGCCCTTGCTGGCCGGGATGCCCAGTGCGCGCGCGTGCCGCGCGGGCGGCACCGGCACGGCCGTGGCCATCACCCCGTGGTCGGCGTGTGGCTCCTCGGCCTGGTCTGGCTCCCTCATCGGGGCACACGCGTGGACCGGCACCAACTGCCCCAGCACCCTGGCACCCACACTCCTCGATCCCAGGGCGGCAAAGCCCGCCTGGCAGAACGCTTGGTTTCGAGGTCTCCGGCCGGCGTGGCCGGCGCGCGGCCACCGCCGACACCATGCACAGGGAAGGACCTGTTCGGCACCCCAGCGGCCGGCTGCTGCTCGCCGTGCGCCGAAGATCGCCGCGGCGTACCCGCCGGAACTCCTGCCGGTAGGCCGGTTCCTCTCGGTCGTGCGCCGCGTCACCTGTGCGGTCCGGTCGTGGCGATGGGCACGTCGCGACCACGGGCGCTCGCCCTGCCCGGTGGCGTTGCCGCCTGGAGCATCCGCTCCGACGGTCGCCGGAACGGGGGCTGTGGGGAGCCGCCGGGTCACAGACGTCCGGATCGCGGCGACCGCGAGGCCCGCTGCGACCAGCGCCAGCGCGGCGTTGACCGACAGGCCGCTTCCGATCCCGGCCGCGAAGGCTGCCGGATCGGCGCCGGAGCCGGCCAGATCAACCGGCAACCGGGCCGCCACGATGGCGCCCATCACCACGATCCCCAGCGACATCCCCACCATCCCGAAGGCGTTCAGCGTCGCACTGGCGACGCCGGCGCGCGCAGCCGGCACATGCTCCATCGCGGCGGTTGTGATCGGCGTCGCGGCGAGCCCGACGCCAAGACCACCAAGGAGCAGGCCCGGCAGCATCTCCCCTGGCCCCCATCCGGGGTTGATCCTGCCCAGCAGGACGAGCCCGACCGCCACCAGCGCCAGGCCGGAGCCGCTCAGCAGTCGGGCACCGGCACGGGAGACAAACCATCCGGCCAGGGGCGCAACGACGGCGATAAGCAGGGTGAACGGCAGCAGCGCGACCCCCACCCGCACCGCCGAGAACCCGACGCCAAGCTGCAGGTAAAGCGACAGGAAAAACAACAGGCTGCACATGATAGCGACGTTCAAAAGGCCCAGGACGTCGGCGGCAAGGAAGTTGGGCATGTGGAACAGGGAACGATCCAGCAGTGGTGCCGGGGCCCGTCGTTCGACGACGACGAAGATCGCAAAGGCGGCCGCGGCTACCCCCAGGACGCCCCAGAGCCTCACCGACGCCCACCCGTAGCTGGTCGCCTGCGTCAGCCCGAAGACGAGCGCCGACAGGCCCAGCGCCCAGGTGACCGCACCGGCCACATCCACGCGCGCCCTCCGGGACGACCGTCGGGACACCGGCAGCGTGACACCGGCAATGATCAGCATCACGACCCCGAGCGGGACATTGACGAAGAAGATCGACCGCCAGCCGAGGTTCTCGGTCAGGAGCGCCCCGAGCAGCGGCCCGCTGGCCGTCGCGCTGGCGGCGGCGCCGGCCCACACCCTCACAGCAAGTCCTCGCAGCGAGCCGGAGAAGGACGTGACGAGGATGGCGAGCGCGGCTGGCCCCATGAGCGCCGCTCCTGCGCCCTGCCCCGCACGCATCCCGATCAACATGGCGCCGTTGGTGGACAAGCCCGCCATCAGCGAGGGGATCGTGAAGAGCACCAATCCGGCGAGGAACACCGGCCGGGCTCCGAACCGGTCGGCGAGCATGCCGCCCCACAGGGTGAGCACCGCGGCGGAGACCGTGTAGACGTTGACCACCCATTGCAGCCCCGCAAGGCCGAGACCAAGATCACGCCCGAGCGAGGGCAGCGCGATCGCCATCGCGTGGTCCTCGAGGACGACGAGGAACGGCGCCAAGGCGGCAACCCCGAGCACCCACCACCTGCGGCCCACCTCCGACGCGCTGGTCGGCCCCGCACCGGCGCGATCCAGCACCCTCCTCGCCTTGCTCTTGAACAGCGCTGCGATAGGGGTCACGACAGGGCCAGCGATGCTCATGCTCATCCCAATCCGCCCCCTCATCCTCGATCCGAGCCGAGGCACGAGTGGCAGTCGCTGCCGACCCTGGCTCCAATCGCCACCAGCTCCTTCTGCTCCGCTCGGCCTCGACTCCTTGGTTGCCATCGCTTTCCGCCTCCACCTCGGCCATGTCTCTCCGAGAAGACGGACGAGTCGGCGATCAAGAGAGGTACACCTCGGCCCAGATGGCACCGGCCTGGACTGCCGGGCACTGTCGAAGGCCCGCCACGACGCGTGCGGCGAGGTCCGCCCGCGACCCTCCGGGCCAGGGCGACAAGCAGGCCAGCGGTCGTATCTCGGTCGTGCAGTGTTGGCGTTGTCACCGCTACACCGTGATTCCTGGCGACCCGGGCCGCGGACACAGAGGGCTACGCCACGTCGAGGACCTTGGGGTACGACGCCACCCTCTGCAGGCAAGCACCACCGGCTCCCGCTCCCGGCAGTTGCGACTGAGCTATCCCGGCCACCACGACGGCCACCGGCTACACCAACTGCCCCGGCCGGACCAGCAACCAGACCAACCCAAGGACCAGCGGGGTCCAGCAGACCCGGCCGGCCTCGACAACCGGCGCTGGGGCCTCCACCACCAGCCAGCCGCGGCAGGGCAGCAACCAGTGGGGCGACCGGCACGGCTCCCGTGACGGGCACTGCTGGGACGGCTGGCGCTAGCCGAGCCGCCATCCCGCCGGCGCCACGGGCCGCCCGGCAACAGGGCGGTCCGTGCTGTGGGGGCCTTGGACCCAGGTCGGGTGGGGCCAACGGCCCTGAGGCAGCACCGGGGCGGCAGGCACACTGGCAGTGACCGGCCGGACGCCGCGACGACGGCCGGCCAGCTCTACACGACGACACCGAGCAGGTGATAGCGATGATGTGGGGCTACGACTGGGGCTGGGGCGCCTGGCTGGGGATGAGCGTGCTGATGGTGCTGTTTTGGGGGCTGGTCATCGCCGCCATCGTCGCGCTGGTCCGCGCTGTTGGCGGCGCCCGCCGGGGCGGCCCGCCGGCCGGCGACCACAGGCCGGCCGCCGAGGAGCTGCTGGACGAGCGGTTCGCCCGCGGCGAGATCGACCAGGACGAGTACACCCGGCGACGCGAGCTGCTGCGGGCGGGCCGGTGAGCCCGCTGCGTCGGCCCAGCCGGCGGCTGCTGCTGGCCGGGATGCTGGCCGCGGTCGTGCTGGCCGCGGGGTCCACGGTTGGGCTGGCCGCCGGCAGCGGCGCCTTCGGTGGCCAGGCGGCCACCGGGACTCGGGCGCCGACCGGCCCGGCGGCCAGCGGGACCCGCTGCGCCGCGCCTGCGCTTGCTGGCGCGGTGGTTGACGTCACCCTGACCGACATGGGTGGGGGCATGATGGGCGGCCGGTCTGGGCCTGGCTCGATGATGGGCGGCCAGACGATGGGCGGCTCGGGGCGCATCGGCATGGGCGTGGCGCGGGTGCTCGTCAGCCAGGGTGCAGTCTCGGCGGGGACGGTGTCGCTGCGGGTGCGCAACCAGGGTGCGGCCACCCACGAGCTGGTCGTGTTGCCCCTGCCGGCCGGGCAGCCCGCCGGGGCGCGCGCGGTCGGCACCGACGGCCAGGTCGATGAGACCGGCAGCCTCGGGGAGGCGTCCCGCAGCTGCGGCGCGGGCGAAGGGGACGGCATCGCCGCCGGCACGATGGGCTGGGTCACGCTGACCCTGCAGTCTGGCCGCTACGAGCTGGTGTGCAACCTGCCCGGCCACTACCAGGCCGGCATGCACGCCGAGCTCGACGTCAACTGAGACCGCAACCGCCTCCTGGCACGGGCCGGATTGCTCGTCGGCCAAGCTGCGTCAGGAGGCGCTACTGCACGGTCGACGGCATCGTCGTCGCGGATCGAAGCGATCAAGTGAGTGCGCCGACCTCCCCCTTCCCAGTCGGTCAATGCCTACGGGTTGGGGCGGACCGACCAGGTTACGAGGTCGGAAACGGTACCAGTGGATCGACCTGTGTCTACGGTTCAGAGAAGGCGAGACGTTTGGGGTCTTCTGCGTTGACACCATCCTCAAGGATGACTCGGCCCATTGCTCAGCGAACCTTGTCGTCTCACTGAAGTTGGCCTGTGTCTCATTTGAGTTGGTCCGATCCTGGACCGGGTCAGCAGCGCCGAGCAGGCGGCCGCAGAATGCGGCGCCGCCCCAGTAACCCGGGCCTCCGGCAAGTCCAAAGGGGTCTACTTCCGCTGGGCCGCCAACCGGCGAGCCCGCAAGGCACTGACCGCCTTCGCCCACAACTCGCGGCTGCTGTCACCCTGAGCCGCCCGCCTGTGCGCCGATGCCCGTGCTCACGGCAAGCGCAATCCGCACGCGACCCGCATCATCGCTCGGGCGTGGCTCCTGGTCATCTGGGCGTGCTGGCAGCGAGCCACGCCTACGACCCCGCTGAGCACACTGCGCCCTCCGAGCCACAGCTGCCTGACTCAACGTCGCAACTTGACTCAGGAGACTGAAACGCTACGTGGCCCGCGAGGTCTACCGCGCCATCCTCGCCGACCTCCACCACCCAGCCCCCACCGACGAACTTGACGCTCAATAGGAGCATCCAAGAGAACCGGGAGCGATGGAGGGGGAGCTCGCTCCCCCCACGGCCTCAAGAACGCCTGTGCCATGGTGCTCGTGTGATTCCCGAGCTACATGCCCCAGCGCAGCGCGGGGGTGTGCACCGGAGCGTCCCACAGCCGGGTGAGCTCGTCGTCCAGCCGCAGGATGGTGACCGAGGCGCCCTGCATCTCCAGCGAGGTGATGTAGGGGCCGACCAGGTTGCGGTCGATGCGCACGCCACCCTCGTCCAGCAATTGGTAGACCCGCCGGTAGACCACGTACAGCTCGGCGAGCGGGGTGCCGCCCATCGAGTTGACGAACACCAGCACGCGGTCGCCGGAGCTGAGGCCCAGGTCCTCGATGACCGGCCGGGTGATGCGGTCGGTGAGCTGGTCGGCGCTCTCCATCTTGATGCGCACCCGGCCCGGCTCGCCGTGGATGCCGATGCCGATCTCGACCTCGTCGTCGCCCAGGTCGAAGGTGGGCGTGCCGGCGGCCGGCACGGTGCACGAGCTGAGCGCCAGCCCCATCGAGCGGACGTTGTCGATCACCCGCTTGGCCAGGTCGGTGACGCTGTCGAGGTTGGCGCCCTCCTCGGCCTTGGCGCCGGCCAGCTTCTCGAGCAGCACGGTCCCGCCGACCCCGCGCCTGCCCTGGGTGTAGAGCGAGTCCTTGACGGCCACGTCGTCGTCGATGGTGACGCTGGCGACCTGCTTGCCGTCGTCGCGGGCCAGGTCGGCGGCCATCTCGAAGTTCATGACGTCGCCGGAGTAGTTCTTGACGATGTGCAGCACGCCGACGCCGCCATCGACCTTGTTGGTCGCCCACTCCATCTGGTCAGGGGTGGGCGAGGTGAACACCGCGCCGGGACAGGCCGCGTCGAGCATGCCGCGCCCGACGAAGCCGCCGTGCAGCGGCTCGTGGCCGGACCCTCCGCCGCTGACCAGGCCGACCTTGCCGGAGCGCGGCGCGTCGACCCGGTACACCACCGCCGGGTCGAGGTTCACCGCGACCAGGTCGCCGTGCGCCAGCGCCAGGCCCTCGAGTGACTCGGGTACGAAGTCGTCGACCGCATTGATCAGCTTCTTCAAAGGTTTGACCTTGGTCTCCAGCTTGCCAAGCCCAGCTGGCTGGCTTCCCATCAGCTTCTCGACGGCGGACCGAGGCAGCCCGGCCTGGCGTGCTGCCCGCTCGACGGCACTGCCGCGCCGGTCTTCCATGACGTCCTGAAGGAGTTCTCTGGTCTGCCGGCTGGCGTCCAGGTCCGTGTTCCATCGGGTCCAGACGCTGCCACTTGTGCGCGTTGCCGCCACCGCCGCCATCAAGCTCGCGGCAGGGACGAGGCTGGCGTCCTCCGCGGCCCGGTCAAGCAGCCGGTCGGTGCCGGCAGCGAACATCGGAGGAATGTCGAATCCTGTCCATACAGGGACGGGCGGCTCAAAGCCTGTGACCGCCTCACCGCCGGTCTGTTGGGCCAGGCGGTAGAGCAGGTGGGCGTCAGGGCTGTGGGGTAGCAGGCTGAGCAGGTTGTAGGTGATCACCATCAGCCGTCGCGGGTCGACATCCCCGCGCAGCAGGTATGCGTAGGTGCCGATCAGGCCGAGAACCGGATTGCTGAACTTGGCATCCAGGAAGGCCTGCTCCTCCGATGGGGTGAGCACCACTCGCCCACGGGCCAGCCCGTCCAGGGCGGCCTCCACATGCTCGTACTCCCATGGCGCGTTCGGGTCGAAGCCTCGGCCGAGCCGGAGCATGGACACCAGTGCTCGCGACGGGTCTATCCCGTCGGCATCCCATGGGATGAAGACCTGCGTCTGCCAGCCATCCTCCACGAAGACCGCCTGCGCGCGGTGTCCGAGGCCGGGCGCTTCGTGGACCAAGGCGTAGGTCCCTGCCGGCAGGGCCACCGTAAGAGCGCCGAACCCCATTTTGGGCTCGTTGCGACCGTCGCGGTCGAGCCGGGCGATTACCTCCCTTTCCCTGGTCTCGACGCTCAGCAAGGGCGACGTGGTGCGCGGGCTACCGTCGCTGCGGACGAAGGCGAACAGCTGCGATCCGTGCTGTTCGGAGAAGGCAACGTGAACGCTGAGGCTCTCGGATTGTGCCGGCCGCTCATGGTCCTCGTGGTAGGTCCTGGCGCCGGTGACCGGCGCGGGCGAGTCCAAGGGCAGCGCGAAATCCGTGACGCGAGTATCGCCCTCGGCCTTGACCGCGACGAGCCGCTCGTCGAATGCGCCGGGCACTCGTGCCTGCACCCGGTAGATCCCCGGAGGAAGCTCGCGGTCCACAAAGCCCGTGCCGGTCGCGACCACGCGCAGCCCCGGGTCGAGCACACGCAGGTCAGTGAACTCATAAGGACCTGAAACTAGCAGCCGTGGCATCTCACGATCCTCCCAAGTCCAATTGCAGCGGCTCCTCCGGCAGCAGCCGGACTAGTTCAGAGGAGGTGTCGGCGGGCTGCGCCGTGAACTTGTGGGAGCCCAGCGGCTTGTCAGGCAGCAGCCGGACGATTTTGGAGGTGCCGGCGGGCTGCGCCGTGAACCGGTAGGAGGCCAGCTCGAGGTCGAACACGACCGACGACTCGCCGGCGTGCACCTCACGGGTCGCCTGGGTGCGCAACTGGTCGTCCTGCACCACGACCTGTGTAGTGCCGGGCGGGAACGTGACGCTCACCTGCTTGTGCCATGGGGCGATCCCCGAGGCGAGGACGAGCGAGCGGGGCATGCCCCATGGCTCCCACCACATGTGCTGCTCGGTGGGGACTTGCTCGTTTCGGGTAAGGGCGTTGAGGCGGTCGTAAACGTAGGGGATCAGCCGGTCGGTGGTGACCATCCCGCGGCGGGCGACCTGGTCCAAGGTGGCCGCCGCGCCGTCCAGGCCCTCCATCAGCGCTTCGGTGAACAACCCGCGCCGCTGGCTATAAAAGAGGTGGCGCTCGTAGGCGTACTGGGTGAAGCCGGCCGCATACAGCACCACCTGGGTGAGGCCGGGTACCGTGGGGGCCGCCGGGTCCAAGGTCCACTCCGGCCCGCGGCCTTCGACGCGGGGATCGTAGTTGCGACAGCAGTCGAACAGGTACACCTGCTCCGGGAAGAGCCGCCGGGCCAGGGCCTTGCGGTATTCCGTGGCATTTATGGCGCGGTTGAGGCAATCCATGTTGGCGTTGGCCATGATGAGGGCGAGGTGGTCGATCGCCTGCGCGCAGCCGTGGCCGGCGAAGTAGACGTATAGCCGCCGCGCCCCGCTCCCGGCCTTTTGGAGGATGCGATCTAGGCCGTGTTTTATAAGCCTCGTTCGAGAGCGCGAAGCCAGGTGCTGATCGTGGCGACGTGGATCGTGGCCTTGTAGCGCACGCCCAGCTTGTCGAAGCGGGTCGCCACGCCGCGGTGCTGCTTGAGCAGGCTGATCCCGCACTCCACGGCGTGGCGCTGCTTGTAGACCTCGCGGTCGAACGCTGGCGGCCGACCACCCTTGGACCCGCGCTTGCGCCGGTAGGCAGCCTGATCGTCCTTGACCGGGATCGTGCAGCGGATGTGGCGTCGGCGCAGGTAGGCCCGGTTGCGCTTGGAGCTGTAGGCCTTGTCCGCCAGCACCCCGTCCGGTCTGGTGCGAGGCCGTCCTGGACCGCGCCGCGGCACCCGGATGCGCTCCAGGACGGCCACAAACTGCGGGCTGTCACCACGCTGCCCGGCGGTGATCAGCAGCGACAGCGGCTTGCGGCCCTGCTCACAGGCCAGATGCAGCTTCGTGGTCAGCCCACCCCGCGAGCGCCCCAACGCGTGGTCGGCCGGTTCCTCGCCCCCCGGGCCGCCGGGCGGCTCGCGCTGCAGATCCCCCTTTTCCCGCGCCCCGGCGGCGTGCTGATGGGCGCGGGCGATCGTGGTGTCCACACTGACATCCCAGGTGATCAGCCCGGCGGCGTCGGCGCGGGCCTGCAACCCAAGCAGGATCCGGGCCCAGGTGTCGTCGCGTTGCCAGCGGCGAAACAGCCCGTAGACGGTCTGCCAGCGCCCGTAGCGGTCGGGCACGTCACGCCAAGGCGCACCGACCCGGGTCCGCCAGCGGATCCCGTCGATGAGCTGGCGTTTGGTCCACTTCGGCGGGCGGCCTGGCTTCTTGGGCGTGGGCAGCAGCGGTTCAAGGATCGCCCACTGCGTGTCGGTCAGGTCGAACCGCCCGGTCACCGGTATGGTGGTCACGAGGTCTCCGGAGGGTTGGTCTTCTTGGTCGAATACCAGGTACCGGAGACCTCCTCGCTACGTTCGGTCAACCAGACATCACGACTCGCTCGACCACCTCATCAGCTCACTTCTGAACACACGGCCTAACCGGCCTGGTGGGCGATCTGGATCAGGTTGCCGCAGGTGTCGTCGAACACGGCCGTGGTCACCGGCCCCATCTCCGTGGGCTCCTGGGTGAAGCGCACCCCGAGCCCGCGCAGCCGCTCGAACTCCGCCCTGACGTCGTCGACGGCGAACGCGGTGAACGGGATGCCGTCGGCGACCAGCGCCTCCTTAGAACGGCTTCGCTGCGGGGTGCGCGTCGGGTTCCAGGACCAGCTCGGTGCCGTCCGGATCCTCCGGGGACACCACGGTGATCCACCGATGCTCACCCACCGGGACATCGGTCTTCTGCTTGAACCCGAGGACCTCGGTATAAAACCGCAGCGCCTTGTCCTGGTCGTCAACGAGCACGCTGGCCAGGTGGATTCTCATGGTGCTCCCTCCCGTGGTGATCCCTCGTGCCGGTACCGCTACCGGTACCGGCGCCGGCGCCAAGGCCATGGCGGCCACCGGCGTCCTTCCCAGCCTTCCCGGCCTTGTTGAGCCACCGCTGGACGATCGGTTCGAGCGGCTTGGTATTGATGTAGTGGAACTTGTATCGGCCCTCGCGGCTGGTCTCGACCAGCCCCGCGGCCTCCAGCACGTCGAGGTGCTGCGAGATCGCTTGCCGCGAGGAGCCAAGCTGGTGCTTGGTCGCCAGGCGCGAGCAGATCTCAAAGAGCGTCTGCCCGTTCCGGTCGGTCAGCTCGTCGAGGATCGTGCGGCGCGTGGGATCGGCCAAGGCCTTGAAGACGTCACCCATACGCCAGCACGATACGCAAGCCGATGCTTGCCTGTCAACGTCGAATCACGCTGTACCGATCGTGGATGGCCTCGGCCACCGGTCGCGCAGGCCCCACCCTCTTTCGAAACAGGCCCTAGGGCCGCATCGACCTCCCCAAGGATCGGCCGCTCTTCCTCGGCCTGCTCCCCGCTTATGACCGGCTCCACGTTCGCCTCGGGCAGCCCGGCCTGCTCAAGCAGCCAGCGCTTGACCCGCTGGGCGTCCAGCACCGGCCCCTCAAGCGATCGGAGGTGCGGATAGTGCGCGATACCGATGACCAGCGCGAAGTCGGTCTCGGCCGTCATCTGGTCATCACCGTCGTCAGCGTCGCGTAGGTGTTCGGCAGGTTCCAGTACTCGCTGTGAGCGGCCGGGAACGGTGCCCTGGTGTCGAGTTCGATGTCGCTGACCCGGGTGAAGATCGGCGCCGCGAGGAAGCTGAGCGCATCGTCTGGATCGTAGAGGTTGCGCCACGTACCCACGCGAGCCGGGGCTTCAAGCTTGCCTGCGGCAGCCGGCATCGACGCGGACAGCACCCCGAGCTCTCCGAAGAAGCCGACCTGGCTGCCCACCGTCGCCAGCAGCTCGACGTCCCGATCGGCCTGCAGGCAGTACTCGAAGGCGATCACCCCCCCGAGACTGTGGCCAACCAGCACCAGAGGGCCATCCGTCCCAGCCGTCTGCACGGCCTGGGCGACCCGCTCGAGGATGGCCTTCCGGTTGGCGAACCAAGCCAGCACGTCACCCAGAAACAGCGACAGGCCCGGCATGATGCGCTTGCGCAGCCCATTGCGAAGGGCCACCGTGAACGCATCGGAGGCCAGGTCGCTGAACAGCCCGCGCTGCCCACCGAGCTGCTCGTTGAGCGCCGCCTGCACCACCTCGGCCGCCTGGTTCCAACGAAACTCGCCGGCGAGGTCCTCGTCGCTCACAGCGGCCTGGTACAGGCCAGCGGTGATCGCACGGGAGGTCGGACCGCACAACCGAGCTGCGTCCAGCGCCCGATCGGCCCGTGCCGCCTCGGCGAGTACCCGGTGCACCACGGCAGCGATCTGTTCGGCATTGAGAGGGGTATGCGGGCCGGTGAACTCGGCGGCCGCGGCCGTCAACCGCGTCGCAACCGGCTCCTCGGCGGCGCGGAGCACGTCGTTGCGCTGCACCACCTCCGGTGGCACCGGGCGGAACCCCACGGCCTCAAGCCCGAACTCCTGGGCGTCGCGCAACCCGACTAGCTCGGCGAGCGGATCCTCCAGCAGCACCATGAGCAGCGCCGCGTCGCCCTGTGGCGGAGCGACCGTGCCGATCGCGCGGGTGCCCGCCAGGAACCGCGGGATACTTGCCCCGCTGTAGCTGGCGGACCGGCCCAGGTCACCCCAGTAGCAGCCGCTCACGGCCAGCGGGGACCCGGCCTCGCTGAACCCGTCTCGAACGTCGCCGAGCAGGCGCTCGAACCGGTCTTGGCGGACCGTTATGCCATGCACGAATACGAGTGGCATCCCATGCCCTCCAAACAGAGGACTGAAGCGCTCATTATCGAGGAATCGTCAAATTCTGTGGATCGCCGGTGAGCGCATGATCACGCGGCGACCTTGTCGACTCCCTCGCCGGCCTCCTTGTCCGGTGTCTCGTCGGGTCGTTCGATCAGCTTGCCCTTCTCGAACCGGGCGCCAGCCCGGACCAGGGCGACCAGGTGGGGGCCGTTGACCGCGCGCCAGCGGCCCTCGGCGGCCTGCAGCAGCTTGAACACCATCGCCAGCCCGGTGTCCTTGGTGCCCGGCCCCTTGGTGACCCTGGTCCTGGCCCTGACTGGGGCAAACGAGCTCTCGATCGTTATCTGGAGGGGCGTAGCGCGCTTCCAGGACGTAGAGCACGAGCGCTCGGAGGCGCTGAATCTGTGTGCTGGACGGATTACCTGAAGCCAGTCCACCATGCGACGCAGGCCGGGTGATCGCGCAGCAGCAAGGGCAATGACGCCCGGGCAGAGGCGCCGCCTTCGCTCCTTCTTGGCCATGTCCGCCACGCGAACGCCGTGGTCATAGCTTCGTCCGCACCCAGGGCTCGAGATAACGATCGGGTTGGTGGTCCGCAGGTGGACCCAGTGCTCGGCGGGATAGTCGAAGTAGCACAGCAGCCGCTCGGCCTCACCGGTGACCTTGGCGACGGCCTTGGGCCACTTGACGCCGTAGTCGCCGGCGAACGCCTCGATGGCGCGCTCGGCATGGCTGCGGTCCTCGGCCAGGATGATCTCGTTGAGCGCACGGCGGGCGCCAGCGTGGATGCTCTTGGGCAGCGCACCGAGCACATTTCGGACCACATGCTGCCAGCAGCGCTGCTCGCGGGTGGCGGGAAAGACCTCCCGCAGCGCCCGCCACAGCCCAAGCGCCCCGTCACCGACCATCACCACCGGCGCCCGCATGCCCCGGCGGCGAAGATCCCGCAGCAGCTCGGCCCAGTCGTCGGTCGACTCCCTGGTGCCATCGGCCACGGCGACCAGCTCCTTGCGGCCATCGGCGCGCACCCCGACGATGACCAGGCAGCACAGCCGACCCTGGTCGCCCAGGCGGATGCTGAAGTGCACGCCGTCGGCCCAGCAGTACACGTAGTCGACCTCGGACAGGTCACGCTGTTGGAAGGCCTGGTGTTCGGCCTGCCACTGGGTGCACAGCCGGGTGATCACCGAGGCCGACAGCCCCGCCGCCGAGCCGAACAGCTCCTCCAATGCCGGCACGAAGTCGCTGGAGCTGAGCCCGTGCAGGTACAGCAGTGGCAGCACCGCGGCGACCTTCGGGCTGCGGCGGCACCAGCGGGGCAGGATCTGGCTGTGGAACTGGGCCCGCCGGCCCGTGGCGGAGTCCACCCGCCGGTCATCGACGCGGGGGCGGACGACCTCGATCTGGCCCGCGCCGGTGGCGACCTGGCGGGCTGGGGCGTGGCCGTTGCGGCGCACCAGTCGATGCCCGCGCTCGTCGACCAGCTCGGCGAAGCAGGCCAGGTAGGCGTCGACCTCGGCCTCCAGCGCCACGGCCAGCATCCGCCGGGCGCCCTCGCGGGCCAGCTCGTCCAGGCTCATCACCAGCTCGCTCCGGGCAGCCTCATCGGTGATTACACTCAACATGTCGCGGCGTTCCTTCCTCGCCGGCTCACCGGCCGGCGTCCTTCCGTTTGGTCACGGTGGAAGGTACGCCGCGTTCTCATGCCAGGGGCTCATCCACTGTGATGATGTTGCCGTGGTGGTCGTGGTGAGGGCCTGACCCTCCATACCACCGGCCTCGTGCCTTGTGCCTGACCTGTCGGCTCGAGCCACGGCCACCACGGCGAGGATCCACCCGTGGTGGTGGTTGCGGCGAGGGTCTGACCCGCTCATCCACCGGCTTGGTGCCTTGAATCTGACCTGTCGGCTCGAGCCGTGACCACCACCGGCACGCCAACCGGACGAACGTGACCTGATACGAGCCTGTCGCAAGACCCATCACAGTGCTGTCCGCCCGGCCGGCGCGCGTGCCATCCCTACCCCGCCAAGCAGAGGAGACGGCCATCACCAGCATGGCACACCCCACCGCGCCACAGATCACCGTCGGGGTCGACGCGCACCTGGACGTCCATGTCGCCCATGCAGCCGACCAGCTCGGCCGCCGTGTGGCCACCGTCCAGGTTCCCACCACGCCCAGCGGCTACCAGCACCTGCTCGCCTGGGCCCGGGGACTCGGCGAGGTCAAGGCCTGGGGCGTGGAGGGCACCGGCTCCTACGGCGCGGCGCTGGCCCGCTTCCTTGTCGCCGAGGGCCAGGTCGTGCTGGAGGTCAACCGGCCCGACCGGGCCGCCCGGCGCCGCCACGGCAAGTCCGACCCGCTGGACGCCCAAGCCGCCGCCAAGGCCGTGCAGGCCGGCCAGGTCACGGTGGTGCCCAAGGCAGGCGATGGCCAGGTGGAGATGATCCGCTCGCTGCGGGTCGCCCGCCAGACCGCGATGCGGGCCCGCACCCAGACCATCAACGCGCTCAAAGCGCTGCTGGTCACCGCGCCCGCCGAGCTCCGCGAGCAGCTCCGGGGCCTGTCGGTGACCTGGCTGGTCCGCGCCGCGGCCGAACTGGAGCCGGGCCCGATCACCAGCCCCCTGGCCGCCGCCATGCTCGCGCTGCGCATCCTCGCCGGCCGCTACCAGGCCCTGTCGGCCGAGATCAGCTCCCTCACCACCGAGCTGGACCGCCTCACCGCCAAGGCGGCACCCCAGCTGGTGGCGCTGTTCGGCGTCGGCCAAGACAGCGCCGGCGCGCTGCTGGTCGCCGCCGGCGACAACCCCGGCCGGCTCCGCAGCGACGCCTGCTTCTCGATGCTGTGCGGCGCCTCCCCGATCCAGGCGTCCT
>WNGF01005224.1_pt1 | contig 28334 bp, 29 predicted proteins | sample 5400641 | NCBI WGS metagenome assembly WNGF01 (sample SAMN13153371, study PRJNA577476) | soil metagenome | isolation source: 80 cm soil or saprolite under grassland replicate 2 | place: USA:California | collected 2016-06-15 | reverse complement strand
CCGTCGTCGTACGTCGTGACCGGCGTACCGCTTACCGACATTCAGGCGGACGGCTAGCCGGTCCGATCGGGTTTCCGAAGGCCCACCCGTCTCTCCCGCCCGGCGAACGGGCAGTCAGGGTTCGAACTGAGACACTACCGGATCGTGAGACGATGGACGCATGACGGGCGGATTCTCCCCGGACGACCGCGAGACTCTCTACCGGGTGATCGACAGTCGCCGCGACGTGCGTGCCTTCCGGCGCGACTCCGTGCCGGATCCGGTGCTCGAGCGGATCCTCGAGGCCGCGCATCACGCCCCCTCGGTCGGCTTCATGCAGCCGTGGAACTTCATCGTGATCCGGGACCTCGCCACCCGCGCCCGGATCAAGGACGTGTTCCTGCGCGAGAACGAGCGGGCGGCCGAGAACTACGCCGGCGACCGCGCCGCGCTCTATCGCTCGCTCAAGCTCGAGGGCCTGGAAGAGGCGCCGATCAACCTGTGCGTCACCTGCGACCGCACGCGCGGGGGCCCGCACGTCCTCGGACGCAACACCATCGTCGACACGGACCTCTACAGCACGTGCTGCGCCGTCCAGAACCTGTGGCTGGCCGCGCGCGTCGAGGGCGTGGGCGTCGGGTGGGTCAGCATCCTGGACAACGACGAGCTGCGGGCGATCCTGGGCATCCCCGAGCACGTGGTGCCGGTCGCCTATCTCTGCATCGGCTATCCCCGCGAGTTCCTGGCGACGCCGGAGCTGGAGCGGCGGGGCTGGGCGGACCGACAGCCCCTCGATGAGATGGTCTACCACGAGCGCTGGGGCGTGCGCAGCGGCGCGCGCGCGCCGGCGGCAGGTGCTTAGTAAGGCCCCCCATGCGGTCAATGGCCGAGCCCACCCTTCGCATCAGCGAGATCTTCACCTCGATCCAGGGCGAGGGCGTCTCCGCGGGGACACCCTCCGTGTTCGTCCGGCTGCAAGGATGTCGCGTCGGGTGTACGTGGTGCGATACGAAGTACTCGTGGGATGCGCGCCACGGCGATGCCATCACGCTCGAGGCGTTGCTCGATCGCATCAAGGGCGCCGCGATGCCCAACGTCGTCGTGACGGGGGGCGAGCCGCTCGAGCATCCCGCCCTGGTCCCGCTGGTCATGGGGATCAAGGCGCTGGGCCTTCGGGTGGAGCTCGAGACGGCGGGGACCCAGCCACCGCCGGACGTGCCCGTCGATCAGTGGAACGTCTCGCTCAAGCTCGCGAACGCAGGCGTGCCGGCCGCACGACGTCTCCGGCCGGACGCGATCGAGCGGTTCCGGGAGCTCGGCGCGTGGTTCAAGTTCGTGGTGGCGGACGAGGGCGACCTCGACGAGGTGCTCTCGCTCCAGGCGCGATACGGGTTGCCCACCGAGCGCATCCTGCTCATGCCGCTGGGCATGCGGCGCGAAGAGCAGCAGGTCCTCATGCCACGGGTCATCGAGTGGTGCCGGCGCCATGGCTTCCGGTTCTCGACACGGCTGCACATCCTGATCTGGGGCCCGCGCCGGGGTGTCTGAGGACCGGCCGCACGCCCCCCGGCCCGCCGTCACGCTGCTGAGCGGCGGTCTCGACTCGACCACCACGCTGGCCATCGCGCGACGCGATGGCTTCGACTGCTATGCGTTGACGATCGACTATGGTCAGCGCCATCGCGTGGAGCTGGAGGCGTCGCGTGCCGTCGCCACGCGCCTGGGCGCCCGTGACCATGCGATCGTCTCGCTGGACCTGCGTCGGTTCGGAGGCTCGGCGCTGACCGCCGATGTCGCCGTACCCAAGGGGCGAGACCCGGCGACCATGATCGACATCCCCGTGACCTACGTGCCGGCGCGCAACACGATCTTCCTGGCGCTGGCCCTGGCGTGGGCCGAGACCCTCGGCGGCGAGGACATCTTCATCGGTGTCAACGCGCTGGACAGCTCCGGTTATCCGGACTGCCGTCCCGAGTACATCAACGCCTTCGAGCGTCTGGCGAACCTCGGAACCAAGGCCGGCACCGAGGGCGCGAGCCGATTCACGATCCACACGCCACTGATCGCGCTGAGCAAGGCGCAGATCGTCCGGCGCGCCGTCGAGCTCGACATCGATCTCTCGCTGACCTGGAGCTGCTATGACCCGCGGCCCGACGGCCGGCCATGCGGAGGATGCGACTCCTGTCTTCTCCGTGAGAAAGGATTCCGGGAAGCCGGCGTCAGCGATCCGCTCGTCCGCCCTAGGTCCTGATACTCGTCTCCTGTATAGTAGTCGCCATGGACCGGCGACAGCGACTGTCCATCCTCTCGGAAGCGGCCGGCCTCGACCGCGACGCCAGGCTGAGGGCGCCAGCCCGGGTCGGTAACCAGGTCGGCATCGCTGGCGTCCGCCTTCCCGGCGGCGGCAGCACGACGCTCATGCGCATCATGCAGACCAACGCGTGCTCGCTGTCGTGCGGCTATTGCCCGACGTTCTGCGGCGGCAAGGTGAAGCGCGCCACGCTGTCCCCCGAGGAGGCGTCGACGACCTTCATGGAGGCGCACAGAAAGGGGCTGGTCGACGGCCTCTTCCTCACCTCGGGCGTGCCCGGGCGCGCCGAGAAGGCGACCGATCGGATGCTGGCCACACTCGAGATCTTGCGGCGCCGTGAGAGCTTCCGCGGTTACCTGCACATCAAGCTCTTGCCCGGCGCGCAAGAGGCGCAGGTCGAGGCCGCGGCACGGCTCGCCGACCGGATCTCGGTGAACCTCGAGGCCCCCACCGACGCCCACGTGCACGCCCTCGCCCGCGAGAAGGATCTGAGCGGTGATCTGTTGCCGAAGCTCGAGCTGGCCGGCCGACTCCTGCGAGAACGCGTCGGCGCCGCCGGGACGACCACTCAGTTCGTCGTCGGGGCGGCGGGAGAACGAGACCGCGAGATCCTCGGCGTGGTCGCCGGGCTCGAGCGACGGCGGCTGCTCCATCATGCCCACTTCAGCGCGTTTCAGCCCGTCGTGGGCACACCGATGGAGGGACGGCCGTCGACCCGGCCGCGCGCGAGCTGCGGCTCTACCAGGCCGAGCACCTGCTGAGGCAGTACGGCTTCGCGTGGGAGGAGCTTCCGTTCGAGACCGACGGTAACCTGCCGCTCGACGACGATCCGAAGACCGCCTGGGCCACCGCGCACCCCGAGCGCTTCCCCATCGAGATCGAGCGCGCGTCCTATGCGGAGCTCATCCGGGTGCCTGGTCTCGGACCGGCCGCCGCGAGAACGCTCGTCACCGAGCGTCGTCGGACTCTCATGCGCGGCGCGCGCGACCTCGAGCGTGCGGGCGTCGACGTGGTTCGCGCCGGATACTTCCTCACGCTTCGTGGCCGCCGGCTCGCCACCTCGCTGCCGCCGCGCCAGCTCCGTCTCTTCGCCCCCGGCCAGCACCTGACACAGGCGGCCTGGAAGACGACGACCCCGCCGTGCGCCTACCGGTGAGACGCGTGCCGCTCAGGGATGGGTGCCGAGAATGAACGACAGGGCAAGGCGGGCGAGGCTGCCGTCGAGGTGACCACTGTCGGCGATGTCGAGGATCACGTACAACGCCAGGCAGAACGCGACGATGAGCCACCGGCGGTCGATCCGGATCGGAACCCTGCCTTGCTGATTTCGATCGGCTCCGATGATCCCAGCAGCCCGCGCGTTTTCATCGACTCCGGCTTCTCGAGCACCGCCCTCGCATGGTCTTCAGACGGCGACGGTGACGGCGTCATGTACCGCCGAGCTGATGGGCGAGCGCGGCAGCGTCAGTGACCGGCAGCTCGCAGGCGTAGTTGCGGCAGACGAAGGCGGTCGCCTTGCCGTCCACCGGCCCGCGGCCCTCGAGGAGCGGCACGCCGGCGACGGCCGCGTCCTCGGCCCCGATCGCGCCCGCCACCACACGATTCGGCAGATAGCGGCCAAAGACCTCGGCCGCCAGCGGACGCAGTGACTCGCGCGACGGACCCAGCAGGGCGATCTCGGTGACGGGACCGACGTTGAAGTCGTGGGCGCCGAGGAAACGGCCGAAGCCGCCCGGGTAGCGGGACATCAGATCGACCATCGAGCGCAGCGCGGTCAGCGCGCGCGTCTCGTACGGCCCCTCGCCGGTCAAGATCTTCAGTCGCAGCAACGTCTCGATCGCGACCGAGCTTCCGCACGGGACGGCGTTGTCGAAGAGGTTGCGGGGGCGGACGATCAACCGCTCGTGGTCGTTGCCCGTGTCGTAGAAGCCTCCGACGGCGTCATCCCAGAAGAGCCGCAGCATGTCGTCGGCCAGCCGTCGCGCCTCGTCCAGCCACCGCCGGTCGAACGTCGCCTCGTAGACGTCGACGAGCGCGGCCGCCACCATCGCGTAGTCCTCGAGATAGGCCTTGAGCTTGGCCCGGCCTCCCTTCCACGTGCGGAGCAGCCGCCCGTCCTCGCGCATCGTCCCCAGGACGAACTCCGCGTTCTTCACCGCCGCGTCGACGTAGTCGGCGCGCTCCAGGGCGCGGCCCGCCTCGGCGAACGCCCGACCGGCGAGGCCATTCCAGGAGGCGAGCACCTTGTCGTCGCGCCCGGGGTGGACCCGGCGCTCGCGCGCCTCGTAGAGCCGGCGACGGGCCGCGGCGATCCGCTCCGGGGCCGGCTCGCCCGGCACCCAGAGGATGTTCTTGCCCTCGAAGTTGGGGCCGCGGTCGACGCCCCAGTAGGCGAGCGCGGCGGCCGCCTCATCGGGTCCCAGCACCTCGTGGATCTCATCCGCCGTCCACACGAAGAACTTGCCCTCGTGGCCCTCGGAGTCCGCGTCCTGCGCGGAGTAGAAGCCGCCCGCGGGATCGGTCATCTCGCGCAGGATGTAGTCGAGGGTCTCCTCGCAGATCCGGCGATACTCCGCGTTGCCGAAGGCGAGCCAGCCGTGGAGGTAGAGCGAGGCGAGCTGGCCGTTGTCGTAGAGCATCTTCTCGAAGTGCGGCACGAGCCACTCGGCGTCGACGGAGTAGCGATGGAATCCGCCGCCGAGCTGGTCATAGATCCCGCCGCGCGCCATGCGCGTCAGCGTCGTCTCCACCATCTGCCGGGCCCGGGGGTTGCCGGTGCGCTTCCAGAAGCGCAGGACGAACTCCCAGTTCATGGGCTGCGGGAACTTGGGCGCGCCGTCCTGGCCCCCGAGCGCCTCGTCGAACTGGGCGGACAGCCCCTGGAACGCGGCGGACAGGACCTCCTCGGTCAAGAGCGTCGTCGAGCCCCGCAACCGCTCGACGCGGTTCAGCTCGGAGGCGATCTGCGTCGACGACTGCAGCACCTCGCCGCGACGCGTCCGCCAGGCCTCGGCGATCGAGTTGAGCAGGCGCGGAAAGCCAGGCAGCCCGTGGCGGTCCGCCGGCGGGAAATAGGTCCCCCCGTAGAACGGTGCGCCCTCGGGGGTGAGGAAGACGGTCATGGGCCAGCCGCCATGGCCCGTCATCGATTGCACGGCCTGCATGTAGATCTGGTCGACGTCCGGTCGCTCCTCGCGGTCGACCTTGACGTTGACGAAGTGCTCGTTCATCACTCCGGCGATCTCGCGGTTTTCGAAGGACTCGCGCTCCATCACGTGGCACCAGTGACACGCGGAGTAACCGACCGAGAGCAGGATCGGCTTGTCCTCGGCGCGCGCCTTCGCGAAGGCCTCGTCGCCCCAGGCGTACCAGTCCACGGGGTTCTCGGCGTGCTGCAGCAGATAAGGACTGGTCTCGCGCGCGAGACGGTTGGGCACGGCGTTCTCCGGTTTACCGCGTGAAGGGCAGCGCCGACACCCGCGCCGGCAAGGTCGTATCGTCCACCCGGACGCCGACCGCCGTGCCGGGGTCCGCATGCTGCCGTCGAACGTAGGCCAGCGCGATCGGGCGCTTGAGACCGAACGACCACGTGACGCTTCCGACCTTGCCGACCTCGCCGCCGTCGGCGACGACGACCGCGCCCGGAGGCGGGAGTGTGTCGCCGTCGAGAACGAGACCGCGCAGGTGACGGTTGACATGACCACGGTCGCGGATACGCACGACGACTTCCTGGCCGATGTAGCAGCCCTTCGTGTAGGAGACCCAGGGCTCGGCGGGAATCTCGGGAAGCAGCACGCTGTCGTCGACGTCGTGACCGAGATAGGGCGTGCCCGCCTCGATGCGCAGCGATTCGTGGGCCCGGAGGCCGACGGGCCGAGCGCCGGCCGCGAGCGCCGCCTCCCACACGCGGCGGCCATCGCCGACGGCGCCGACGAGCCAGATCTCCGCTTCCCCGGTCTCGCCGCCGCCGCGAACCAGACGCAGCTCGATGTCACCGAGGCGGCAGGGAGCGCTCGCCCACGCAACGTCGGGCGGCGGCGCCCCCGCGAGCCGCTCGGCGAGCGCCGGCGCGTTCGGGCCGGCCAGCATCAGCATCGAGAATTCGCCCGTCGCGTCCCGGAAGTACGCTTTCTCCGAGAACAGATAATGGTCCAGCATCTCGTTCGTCTTGGCGGCCATGCCGCCGGGCGTGATCACCAGGATCCGATCCTCGAGGATCCAGACGGAGAGCAGGACCTGGACCTTGCCGTGGATGTCGAGAAACGCCGCCTGGCATCCCCCTCCGGGCCCCAGCGACTTCACGTCGTTGCTGAGCATGGCGTGCAGGAAGCTCGCGCGGTCGCGGCCGGTGACCTCCAGCACGCCGAGATTGCCGTGGTCGATGAGCCCGACCCCCTGGCGAACCGCCTGGTACTCGGCCGCGGCGTCCCCGTACGCGTCGGGCAGTTCGATGCCGCAGGGCGTGACGAATGTGGCGCCGGCGGCGGCATGGAGATGGTGCAACGGGAAGCGATCAGGCATGGAAACATTCTAAACCCGATCGCGTGCTAGACTGCGCGCGGTGCGCACGCCGGATCGCCGGACCATCCGGAAGTTTCAGACGCGGTTGCTCGACTGGTACGCGGTGCACCGCCGCGACCTCCCCTGGCGGCGCACCCGCGATCCCTACCGCGTCCTCGTCTCCGAGATCATGCTCCAGCAGACGCAGGTCGACCGCGTGATCCCGAAGTACCGGCAGTTCCTGCGGCACTACCCGACGCTGACCCGCCTCGCCGGGGCCGACGCCCACGACGTGCGCCGACTCTGGTATCCGCTCGGCTACAACGCGCGGCCGTTCCGTCTCCATCAGATCGCGCGCGAGGCGGTGGCGAGCTATGGCGGCCGGTTGCCCGATCACGCGGAGGGGCTGCGGCGTCTGCCCGGCGTGGGCCGCTACACGGCGGGGGCGGTCCTGGCCTTCGCCTACGGTCGTGACGTCGCCGTCCTCGACACGAACGTCCGACGCGTGCTCGGCCGCGTCTTCCTCGGCGCCCGCCGCGTGGCGCGCGCCCGTGGCGAGAAAGTCTTCTGGGATCTCGCGGACGCGCTCGTCCCCCGCGGCCGCAGCTACGACTTCAACCAGGCGCTCATGGACTTCGGGGCCACCTGGTGCGGACCACGAAAGCCGAAGTGCACGCCCTGCCCCATGAAGCGGTTCTGCGCGAGCTACCCGCTCCGGCCGACGTCCTGAGCGCGGTCATGCCGCTGATCCTCGAGGTCACTGCCGCGCTCATCCAGGACGCCCAGGGCCGCTATCTCATCACGCAGCGCCGGCGAGGCTCGCATCTCGAAGGCCTGTGGGAGTTTCCCGGCGGCAAGCGAGACGCCGGAGAAGATCTGCCGGCGTGCCTGGCCCGTGAGCTCACGGAGGAGCTGGGCGCTCGCTTCACGGTCGGCGACCTGGTCGACACGATCCGCTGGGAGTATCCCGACCGGACCGTGGTCTTGCACTTCTATCGTTGCCGCCTGCAATCGGGCACGATCGCGCCCCAGGAGTCGCAGGCGATGGCCTGGGTCACGCCCGAGGAGCTGATCCGTTACGAGTTCCCGCCCGCCGATCGGGAGCTCATCGTCCGGCTCGCGGCCTCCTGACACCACGTCTCGCCTGTCGTCGCCGTGTCAACCGTGTTGACAGGCTCGCGCGTAAGCCGCCGATCGTGATTCACGATCCGTGTCGAGCTGTCGAGTCACGGGTGTCCGTCCGACACCACGAGCGGCTCCGCGAGAGCGCCAAGTGGCCGAAGACAAACGCCACGCCGCCATGGCAAGCCGTCTGCATCGTGCGCGGCCGGCGCGGCGGGCGATCACTCGTCTCACGTCGAACCTCGCCATTGCCGCCGGTAGTTGCTTCCTCGAGTGCTCAAAGCAGTTCGAGGCGCGGGAGCTACTCGTCCCGGGGAGGCGGCCGCCGTCACCTTCTCGGTCGTCGGCGACTGGGCAAGCGGCTTCCAGGCCGAGCTGACGATACGCAACGACAGTCCCCAGCCCATCACGCACTGGCGCGTGGAATTCGATCTCGCGTACCAGATCGGGAGCATCTGGAACGCCGAGATCGTGCAGCATGCGGGGACGCGCTACGTGATCAAGCACCCGGCCTGGAGCGATACGATCAGGCCCGGAGAGAGCGTGCAGTTCGGCTTCATCGGCACGCCGGGCGGCGTCAGCAGCCCGCCGACGGCCTTCACGGTCTACGGTGATGACGCTCCGCCGCCACCTCCGCCGCCTCCGCCCCCACCGCCCCCGGCCAGCTCCGCGCGGGTGACGTTCGCCAGGACGACCGACTGGGGGTCGGGCTACAACGCCGAGATCGTGATCCACGCCCCATCGTCGAGCGGATTGAACGGATGGCGTCTCGAGTTCGACTTGCCGGATGCCATCACGGGCCTCTGGAACGGCGTGATGACATCGCCGTCCCCGCGGCACTACGTCGTCCGCAACGAGAGCTGGAACGGCACGATCGCCCCCGGGGGATCCGTCGCGATCGGCTTCGGGGCGAGCGTCGGCGCATCCTCCGGCCCGCCGTCCGGCTGCACGCTCAACGATGCGCCGTGCACCTTCACGGCTCCCGACAACGTGCCGGACGGCCCGGTGAGCATCGTGATCGTCGGCATCGACGACCCCAGCGGGATCGACCCGGTGCCGCAGCTCACGGTGCCCCAGGGCGTGACCACCTTGTCCGTGAGCGTGACCGGCGGCACCGCGACCCATCTCACGGCGGCCACCAACAATCCCGGCGTCGCCACGGCCGTGACCGACAGCGGCGGGACGCTGCGGATCACGGCGACGAGCGCCGGTCGCGCCAGCCTGCGTCTCACGGACACGGCGACGGGAACCGTGCGCCATGTCGGCGTGCGAGCGCGAACCGTGGACGGCCGGCTGCCCGGCGTTCCCGACTATGTGGCGATCGGATCGGTCAGTGAGGACACGCCCGGCGATCTGGCCTTGTGGCGGAGCTTCGGCAGCGGCCCGACGAACACGCGGGTGGATCTCCGCTACATCTACCTGAACGGCGGCCCCGTCGACGGCTGGTACTCATGGGCCGGCGGCAGCGGCAACCGGGCGAGGAGCTTCATCCGCGAGAGCAAGAAGCTCGGAATGATCCCGGTCTTCGTCTACTACAACATCCCCGACGGCGGCGAGAGCTACTTCACCGACGCCCAGCACATCGGTGACGCCGCCTACATGGCGGCCTATTTCAAGGATCTCGCGCGCGCGCTCGACATCATCCGGACCGAGGGCGGGGACGACCCGGTGGGGATCGTGCTGGAGCCCGACTTCCTCGGGTACATGATGCAGCTGTCCGGTCGACAGCCCGACGAGCTGCCCGCGAAGGTCCAGGCGGCGTACACGGCCGGGATCCTCGACGCCTCGGATCCCTCGTTCCCGGACACGGTCGCCGGGCTGGTCCAGGCCATCAACTACCTCATCGCCAAGCACGCGCCGAACGCGGTCTTCGGCTGGCAATTCAACCTGTGGGCGAGCCTCACCAGCGATTCGGGGATCCCGGCGACCGGCCTCATGCGGATCACCGACTCGCTCGGCGTCGCGGCCGGCCGCGCGCGGATCCGCACCGAGGCGGCGCGCATCGCCGACTACTACATGGCGGCGGGCGTCCTGAGCCATGGCGCCCACTTCGTGTCGATCGACAAGTACGGCCTCGACGGGGGCTTCGGGGGAGCCGCCGCGCCCTGGAGCTCGACGTGGTTCTGGAACGCCGTCCACTGGAACAACTACCTGCTCTTCACCAGAGGGCTGCACGAGCGCACCGGGCGGCCGGTGGTGCTCTGGCAGATTCCCGTGGGGCACGTCAACCACAGCCTCGCGCCCGACCCCTACGAGCCCGGCGGCGTGTTCCCGGATCTCACGAATACCTATCAGCGATACGAGGACTCCGCCCCGACGTACTTCCTCGGCGACACCTTCACGACGCTCGACGCGCGCCGCCTCGACTACTTCGGCGCGTCGGACCCCGACCATCCCGCGTCGGTCTCGGTGAGTGGAGCGACCATCACGTGGACCTCTCACATGGCGCCGGCCCGCGACGCGGGCGTCGTCGCGATCCTCTTCGGCGACGGCGTGGGCGAGGCGACGCACGGCCGCGGATCGCCGCCGCCCGACGGCGGGTGGTTCATCGGCGCGGTGCAGCGCTACTACGCGACTCCGTGCCCCGATAGCAGGCTGATGAAAAAGGCCCATCTGCCGCATTAGGAGGTGAGGCCGCTCGGCGGCCGAGCCGACGCTTCAGAGGCTCGAAGATCGCATCTGGACCTTTTTGATCAGCCTGCGGCTTCTTCCGGATCCTGCTAGCGCTCACCCTTTCACCGAGCCCGCGGCGAGGCCCTCGACCATCCAGCGGTGGACGAACATGTAGAGCGCGACGACGGGCAGCGTGGTGATGACCGAGGCGGCCATGAGCTGCCCCCACGAGAACACGTCGCCGTAGATCAACAAGTTCAGACCCACCGGCACCGTGGTCGCCGTCTCGTCCTGGATGAAGATCAGCGCGTACAGGAATTCGTTCCAGGACAGCGTGAAGGCGAAGATGGCCGAGGCCACGAGGCCGGGCGCGGCCAGCGGCAGCAGCACCCGGGTCAGCGCCGCCGTGCGCGTGGCGCCGTCGACGAAGGCCGCCTCCTCCAGCTCGCGCGGCAGCGCCTTGAAGAAGCCGATCATCAGCCACGTGCAGAAGGGCACCGTGAAGGTCGGGTAGGACAGGAAGAGCGCGGTCAGGTGGTTGGTCGCCCCCAGCTCGGCCAGCACCCGGTAGAGCGGGATGAACAGCAACGCCGGCGGGACCAGGTAGAGGATCAGGATCAGGCTCGCCACGGACTCGCGGCCCGGGAAGCGCAGGCGCGCGACGGCGTAGCCGCTCAGGCTGGCGATGACGGTCGTGATGACGGTCACCACGACGGCCGTCACCAGGCTGTTGCGGAGCCAGAGGGGAAACCGCGTGTTCGTCCACAGCGCCTGATAGTTGTCCCAGGTGAACGGCTTCGGCACGTAGATGCTCACGGCGAACTGGATCTGCTCGTAGGTCTTGAACGACATGCTGGCGATCCACCAGAACGGCACCAGCACGACGAGCAGAAAGGCCGCCAGGCCGACGATCGTCAGCGTCTTCGCCCAGGGCACGGTCATTCCCTCTCGCGCAGCAAGTAGCGGCTGACGAGCGCGATGGCGGCCACGAGGACGGGGACCAGGAAGATCGAGACCGTCACGCCCCGCCCCCAGCGCAGCTGGTTGAAGGCCACCTCGTACGAGTACGTCGCGAACACTTGCGTCGCCGTGCCCGGCCCGCCGCGGGTCATCACGTAGATGATGTTGAAGTCGTTGATGGTGAGAATGAAGCTCAGGACCAGCGTGACGATCATGACGTGCCGCAGACCGGGCAGCGTGACGTAGCGGAAGCGCTTCCAGGCACCCGCGCCATCCACCGAGGCCGCATCGTACAGCTGTCGCGGGATCGCCTGCATGCCCGCGAGATAGCACACACCGAAGAACGGAAAGCCGCGCCACCAGTTGGCGACGATGACCGCGAGCATGGCGCCCGCGGGGTCGGCCATGAAGGCGATCGGGCGCCGCAGCACCCCGGCGTCGATGAGCACGCTGTTGAAGAACCCGCGTCCCGGGAACGCGTCGAACATCCAGCGCCAGGTCAGCGCGATGATGACCGTGGACGTGATCCAGGGCAGCAAGAGCAGCCCCCGGAAGAAGTTCCGGCCGCGCCCGACCGCGTTCAGGACCAGCGCCATCGCGAGGCCGGTCAGCGTCTTGAGCGCGAGCGAGCCGGCCGTGAAGACGAGCGTGTTGCGGACGACCTCGTGAAAGGTATCGTCCCGGAGCAGGTACTCGTAGTTACGGAGACCGACGAAGCGCTCGGGGTATCCGACGAGCTTGTCGGTCAGCGACAGCCAGATCGCCCGGCCGAAGGGATAGGCGATGAGACCGACGACCAGCACGAGCAGCGGCAGCAGGAACAGCGCCGCCGCGCCCGTGTCGCCGCGCTTCACGCGCCGAGCGAGCCGTAGATCTCCTTGATCTTCTTGTCCTCCCAGTCGATCGCCTGATCCACGGACCACTTGTCGACGATGACCTTGGCCGGCGCGTCGGTGAGCACGTTGCTCGCCTGCACCTCCGCCGCGGCCGCCGTCACCGGCCCGGGCCAGCCGGTGGGCACGAACCACTCCGCCGCCTTGCCGAACGTCCGGTAGTTCTCGTTCTTGTTGAAGTACTCCTGCGACGCCGCACGCGCCTTGTCGAGGACGGGGGCGAACTGGCCGTAGGAGTCGCGCATGACGGTCAGCGTCTCCTCCGGTGAGAGCAGGTGCGCCACCAGGCTCATGGCGGCCTCCGGATCCTTCGAGTTCTTGAAGATCCCGAAGCTCATGGCGATGGCCCACATCCGACGGCCGTCCGGTCCGCCCGGATGCGGCAGGGCCAGGTGGTTGGCGAGCGCCTCTTCCTTCTTCTTGCGGTCGGCGGCGTCCGGCGCCTTGGCCACGGCGTTCTCCAGCGCGTACGTGATGCTGGGACCGTTGGAGGTCTGCGCGATGTTCTTGGCGATGAAGTTCTCGTTGTTGCCCGAGCCCGTCCAGGTCAGCGTGTCCGGGGGCTGGAGGCCTTCCTTGTAGATGTCGGTCGCCCACCGCATGGCGTTCTGCATGGCGGGCGTCTTGATCGACCGGTACTTCCCGTCCCTGGTCGCCCAGCCGACGCCGTTGGAGTACATGAGGCTCTGCATGACGCCGTAGCCGTCCGCGGTGCGGTTCCAGCTCTGCCCCATGCCGTAGAAGTTGTCCCGGGGACGGTTCAGCGCCCCCGCCGCCTTCTTGGCCTCCTCGAAGGTCGTGGGCAGCTTGACCTTGTTCTTGTCGAACACGTCGCGCCACACGTACCAGAACGCGGCCATGATGTACCAGGGGATCGCATACGTCTTGCCGCCGACGAGCGAGATGGGCGCCACGTTGGCGGGCAGCTTGCCCACCTGGCCCTCGATCTGCCGGGCGAAGCTCGTGAGGTCGAGCAGCTGTCCCATGCCCGCGAAGCGCGCCGGCGCGCTCGTCTCCAGCTGGCCGACGTCCGGCGTGTTCTTGTTCTCGATGGCCGCCACGTACTTCGTCTGCATGTCCTCGAAGGTGAAGTACTCGACGGTGACCGCGCCGCCGTTCTTCTGGGCCCACCGCTGGGCGCTTGCCTCGATGGCCTTGTTCGTCGGCTCCACGTAGGTCTTGAGGATCCACAGCCGCAGGCTGGCGGCCTTCTTCTGCGCCGGGGCCCGATCGACACCGAGGGCAAGCGCCGCCGAGGCGCCCGCCGTCGCGACCAGGAAGCTCCGTCGAGTCACACGATGTCGCATGTCCGATCCTCCTCCACTCATCCGTCGGAGTGTGCAGGAGTATCGGCGCCTCGGGCGGGGGTGTCAATTGACGTACAATGCCGCTCCATGGATCCCGCCTTCGCGACCGTGACCGAGCTGTCGACCGCGTTTGCGCGCCGGACGCTGTCGCCCGTCGACGTGGTGGACACCCTGCTGAGCCGCATCGAGCGACGCAACCCGAAGCTGCACGCCTTCATCGACGTCTACGCGAGCGATGCGCGGCTGGCCGCGGAGGCCGCCGACCGGGCCATCCGTTCGGGGCACGCGGTCGGGCCGCTGCACGGCGTGCCCATCGCGCTCAAGGATCTCGTCGACCTCGAAGGCCGGGTGACGACGGGCGGATCGAGGGTATGGGAGAAGCGGGTCTCGGCCGTCACCGCCACGCTCGCCCGCCGTCTGATCGGCGCCGGCATGATCGTCCTCGGCAAGACGCACACGGTCGAGTTCGCGATGGGCGGCTGGGGAACGAACACCCACATGGGCACGCCGCACAACCCATGGGACCCGGCGGTGCATCGGACTCCGGGCGGCTCGTCGAGCGGCTCCGGCGTCGCGGTGTCCGCCGGCCTCGCGCCCGCGGCCATCGGCACCGATACCGGCGGCTCGGTGCGCCTGCCGGCCTCCTGGTGCGGGATCGTCGGTCTCAAGACGACGGTGGGACGCATCAGCACCTACGGCGTCCTGCCGCTGTCCAGCACGCTCGACACGCCGGGGCCCATGACCCGATCGGTGGAGGACGCCGCGTTGCTCTACCGCGTCCTCAATGGGCCCGATCCCGACGATCCGGCGACGCGTGGGTGGGCGCCGGACGATCCCCTGCCCGCGTTGAGGCGGGGAGCGGCCGGCCTCCGCCTCGCCGTGATGCCGGAGGCCGAGCGCTCCGGCGTCGACGCAGAGATGCTCGCGGCCTACGACGCCGCCGTCGAGGTCCTTCGCGGCCAGGGCGCGGTCATCGGCCCGGTCGCGCTCCCGAACCGCTTCGCCGATTATGCGGCGGCGACCGGCCGCATCATCGGCTCCGAGGGTTACCGGTTCGTCGGCCACCTCGTGGACGACACGAGCCTGCCGACCGATCCGCACGTGCGCCCCCGCATCCAGCTCGGCCGGGGCGTCTCCGCGCGCGACTATTTGCTCGCCCTGGCGGAGTGTCAGGAGCATCGGCGCGCCTACGCGGCGGCCACGGCGGACGTCGACGCCGTCCTCACCCCCACGACGCAGACGCCGGCGATCCCGATCGACCGGATCGACCAGACGACGACGCCGGCACACTTCACCCGCGCCGGCAACTATCTCGGCCTGTGCGCCGTGGCCGTGCCCAACGGGTTCACCACGGGCGGACTGCCGACGTCGCTGCAGATCATGTGTGCCGGCGGCCAGGAGGCGATGGCGCTTCGCATCGCCTGGGCGTACGAGCAGGCGACCGACTGGCGCGACCGCCGGCCGCCGGAGACGGCGTAGGTTCGAATCGGCGGACGCTGGACGCTCCTGACGGTCCTCACAGCGTCCTATGGAGCCGGCGCCTTCGGGATGCTGGGCTTCTCGCCGTTGTCGCCGAGCCTGGTCGAAGGCTTCGCCCTCGGGCGACTCCAGGTCGCGTTCATCGTTCCGTCGATCTACCTCGGCGGTCTGTTCTTCTCGCTTCCCGCGGGCCGGCTCGCCGATCGGATCGGCGTGCGACCGACGTTTCTCGGCGGGTTGACCCTCGGCGCCCTCGGGCTCGTCGCCGCGGCGGGCTCGCCCATCTTCACGGTGTTCCTCCTCTGCCTGTTCGTCGCCGGGATCGGCTGGAGCGTGGTCAATCCCGCGCTCGGCAAGGCGATCGTGGATCTCTTTCCGATGCGCGAGCGCGGGATCGCCATGGGCATCAAGCAAATGGGACTGACCGTGGGTGGCGTGGCGGCGGCCCTGGTCCTGCCCCCGATCGCGGCCGTGCTCGGATGGCGATTCGCCATCGCAACGTGCGGGGCGGTCGTCGCGGTTTCCGTGGCGCTGAGCTGGCGCGCACTGCGGGGCCTCGCCGATCACACGCTCGGGGCCGCGGGCACCGCTCCGGAGGCGCACGTCGTGGACGCGAGCGGTTGGGCCCTGGTGCGACGGCCGCCGGTGCTGGTCTTCTTCGCGACGGGGCTCGGTCTCGGCATGGTGCAGGCCGCGGTGCTGAGCTATCTGCCCCTCTACACCGTCGAGGTGCTGGGGTTCGACACGATCGGCGCCGGCCTGCTGGTGGCCGCGTCTCAGGCCGGAGGCGCCGTGTCGCGGCTCGGGCTGGGCGCCGCCAGCGATCGCTGGATCGCCGGCCGGCGATCGGTATGGCTCACCGTCACCTGCGCCGTCGCCGCAACGGTCTTCGGTCTCTACGCCTTCTGGCCGGTCGGCCTGCCGTTCGCCGCCGGCGTGCTGGCGTTCGCGACGGGCGTCGGCGCCTACGGGTGGGTCGGGATCTTCTTCGTGATCAGCGCGGAGATCGGTGGGCCGAGGAACGCCGGCCTCCTCAGCGGGATGGCGTTCACATCGATCGTCGTCGGCTTGCTCTCGGGCCCGGCCGTGTTCGGCCTGCTCCTCGTGGCCTTCGACTCCTACACGGTCTCGTGGGCGACCTTTGCGGTACTCGCCGGCCTCGTCGCCGTCGCCATCCTCCTCACCGGCCCCGCCATCGACCGCGTCCGCCCCGGCGCAGGCTGATCAAAAGGGCCCATCTGCTTCGTTGGAACCCTCGGCCGCACGCTCAACGTACAGGCAGTACGCCTCGCGTGCGGCTGTGCGTTGGTGGAGCTGTCGTGGGTCAAGGCTGGTTCAGCGGCGCTCTCCAGCTCGCCGATGATGCGGACGGCCAGCGCCTTGCCCAGCTCGACGCCCCACTGATCGAACGAGTCGATCTGCCAGATCGTGCCCTGGGTGAAGACGCTGTGCTCGTAGAGCGCCACGAGCTTGCCAAGCGTCTCGGGGGTGAGGCTATCGGCGAGGATCGTGGTCGTCGGGCGGTTGCCCTCGAACGTGCGGTGGGGCACGAGCCAGTCCGGCGTCCCCTCGGCCTTGACCTCGGCCGCGGTCTTGCCGAAGGCCAGCGCCTCGGTCTGCGCGAACACGTTGGCCATCAGCAGATCGTGGTGCCGCCCCAGCGGGTTGAGGGTCCGCGCGAACCCGATGAAGTCACACGGCACGATCGTCGTCCCCTGGTGAATGAGCTGGTAGAAGGAATGCTGGCCGTTCGTCCCCGGCTCGCCCCAGTAGATCGGGCCGGTCTCGTAGTCGACGCGCGCGCCGTCCAGGGTGACGTGCTTGCCGTTGGACTCCATCGTGAGCTGCTGGAGATAGGCCGGGAAACGCTTGAGGTACTGATCGTACGGAAGCACGGCGACGGTCTGGGCGCCGAAGAAGTCGCGGTACCAGATGCCGAGCAGCGCCATGAGGACGGGCAGGTTGCGCTCGAACGGCGCCGTGCGGAAGTGCTCGTCCATGGCATGGAAGCCGCCCAGCATCTCCTGGAACCGGTCGGGGCCGATGGCGAGCATGGTGGACAGCCCGATGGCCGAGTCCATCGAGTAGCGGCCGCCGACCCAGTCCCAGAAACCGAACATGTTCGCCTGATCGATCCCGAACTTCGCGACGGCCTCCCCGTTCGTCGACACGGCCACGAAGTGCTTGGCGACGGACTTCTCGTCGCCGAGCGCGCGCAGGCTCCATGCCCGAGCGGTGTGGGCGTTCGTCATGGTCTCGAGCGTGGTGAAGGTCTTGGACGAGACGATGAAGAGCGTCTCGGCGGGGTCGAGGTCGCGCGTGGCCTCCGCGAAGTCCGTCCCGTCGACGTTGGAGACGAACCGGAAGGTCATGTCGCGCTGGGAGAAGTGCCGGAGGGCTTCGTAGGCCATCACGGGGCCGAGGTCCGAGCCCCCGATCCCGATGTTGATCACGTTGCGGATCCGTTTACCGGTGTGTCCCGTCCACGCCCCGCTGCGCACCCGGGTCGAGAACGCCGCCATCCGGTCGAGCACCGCGTGCACCTGGGGGACGACGTCCTCGCCGTCCACGACGATCGACTGCGTTCGCGGTGCACGCAGCGCCACGTGCAGCACGGCACGGTTCTCGGTGACGTTGATCTTGTCTCCACGGAACATCGCGTCGATCCGGGTCCGGAGCCCCGACGCCTCGGCGAGCTTCAGGAGCAGTCCCACCGTCTCCGCGGTGATCCGGTGCTTCGAGTAGTCGAGGAAGAGCCCGACGGCTTCCGCCGTGAACCGCTCGCCCCGTCCGGGGTCCTGGGCGAACAGGGCCCGCAGGTGGACGTCGCGAAGCTTGCCGTGATGGTCCTGCAGCGCCTTCCATTCCGGGCGTCGCGTCAACGGGGCCGGAGTCGTTGTCATGGTCTGTGCTCTCCCACCACGGAAAGATACTCCCGGATGCGCCGCGCGTCCGCGGCGTCGGGGACGAGGGCCAGGTAGCGCTCGAACGCCCAGCGGGCCTTGGCGACATCCCTCTCCTGATAGTAGAGGAGCCCGAGCTGTCGCACCGGCTCGACATAGCTCGGATCGAGCTCCAGCGCGCGCACGTAGCGCGCGAGCGCTTCGCGGACGTACGCCGCCCGCTCCGGCCCTCCGACGCGCTGGGACCGGAGCCGATAGAGGTCGCCGTAATGCCGCTGCGCGATCGGGTCGCGCGGGTTGTCCCCGAGCACGCGCTCGAGCTGTTCCTGGGCGAGGCCGAAGCGACCCGCGCGCATGTCGAGGACGGCGTTGTCGCGCACGACGCCACGCGTCCGCTGCTCGAACACCGGACCGCCGGCGACGTCGGCCGCGGCCGAAGCTCCCGTCGGACCGGTCGCACGGAGCAGCTCCCGGACCGCCTCGTACCGCTCGCCCATGCGCGGGCGATTGCCGTAGAAGAAGATCTCGAGGGGCCCGCGATCGGGGCCCTCGGCGGCGAGACGCTGGAAGATCTTCAACGCTTGCTGTCCGTCGTAGCCCGCGTCCGTCAGTCGGCTCAGACCCTCGGCGTCGGCCTCCCGCTCGCGATCCGCTCCGCGACCGCTGATCGCCGCGGCGGCGGTCAGGCGGAGATCGAGCCCGAGGATGGCGGCGGCGGTGGGGCTCAGATCGCCGTGCGGCAGGGGCCCCCTCATGGCTCGCGCGGCGAGGGCGGACGCGCCGCCGGCTCCCCGCGCGTGCCCCGTCGTGGAGTGCGCCAGCTCACGGGCGAGGATCGTGGCGAGCTGCGCCTCGTTCTCGACCCGGCTCAGCAGCCCCGTGTGGACGTACAGCCGGCCGTTCGGCAGGGCGAAGGCGGCCAGCGTCGGGTCCTCGATCACGGTGATCCGGGGTGCTGCAGCACCGCTCGGAACCAGGCGCCCGGCGATCGTCGCCAGATAATCCACGAGTCGAGGATCGTCGAACGCCTTGACGCGCTTGGCGAGCGCCGCTTCCTCGGTCTCGGTGTGCGCGGTGATCGCTTGGGCGTTGATCGGCCGCGCGTGCGGGGCACAGCCTCCGAGGATCAGCGACACCACGCCGAACGCCACGAGACCCCCCACTCCTGCCCCTCCCCGCAAGGGGCAAGGGCTCTGGGGGCGCGTGATCAATTCAGGGTCGCCAGGCGCTGGCGGACGCGGCGGAGCTCGCGCTTGATCTTCTCGGCATCGGCCGCCTGTGGATGGGCGGCGAGATAGCGCTCCCACTCGGCGGCGCCGCGCAGCAGCTGACCGAGCTTGACCAGCAGGCTGCCGCGGTCGCGCCTGTGCGTGGAGACTTCTCCGTCGAGAACGAGCAGGCGCTCGACGACGGCGAGGCCCTTTGCCCATTCCTCACGCCGCACGTACGTCGCCTTGAGATTGAGCAGCATGCGCCCGAGGATCTGGCGCTTCGTCGACGGCGTGAAGTGCTCCGTGGTGAGCGTCACCCGCCGCCCCACGGCGCGCGCGACGACGTCGGCGGCCGTCTCCTGGGTGAGGATCGTCCCGCCGTCGAATGGATCCAGGAGCACGCACTCGGCGCCGACGGTGGCGCTGACGACAAAGTGGCCGGGCAGCCCGATGCCTTGCACGCGCAGGCCGACACGTCGGGCCACCTCGATCACCAGGACCGACAGCGTGATCGGGATCCCGAGCTTCCGCTCGAGCACCCGGTTCAGGCAGCTGTTGGACGGGTCGTAGTAGTCGGCGGCATTGCCCTGAAAGCCTTCCTCGTCGAACAGGAATTCCCGCAGCCGGTGCAGCGCCCGCAGCGGATCGTCGATGCCGCCCGCCCCCGAGCGCGCCGCGAGCTCGTCCAGCTCCTTGACGTGATGCTCGACGATGAGCGTCGGGTACTCGACCCGGGCCAGGGCGAGGGCGCCCACGGCGAGGTCGATCTCGGGCTCGGGGACGTGGACGAGATCGGCCCAGGCCCGGAGCGCCGGGTCCATCAGCAGCCGGGCGCGTGGTGCACGCCGGCCGTCGTCAGCGCGGCGCGCTGTAGCTCGTCGGCGAGCTCGAGGGTCTTGCGCGCGGCCGCCCCGGCGGCGGCCTGGGCCTCCGGCGTCGTGGCCAGCCTCAACAGCAGCGCCCGACCCAGCTCGTGGTGGTAGCGCTCGTCAGGCTCGATCACGTCCCGGTAGAGCGCCGCCGTCTCCCGGTCCCCCGCGTGCTCGCAGAACTCGATGAACTGCCGGTTCTTCACGACCGCGATGGCCTCGCGGGTGAACTGGCCCGCGGCCACACGCGTCACCGTCGTCGTGAGCGTCATCAGGTAGTTGAAGAGCGGACCAAAGCCCTTGGCCAGCGGATCGAAGCCGGCGGCGTCGACGCCGAGGGTGCGCAGACGCTCGGCGATCATCCGGTAGTGCTTGGCCTCGTCGCCGACCTGACGGGCGAACGCGAGCTTCACGCCCACGTCGTCGGTGGTCACGAGCCAGCGCGCGGCGATCTCGGTCGCCTCGATCTCGTTCTTGAGCGCGACCTTGAGCAGGTTCACGACGTTCAGGTTGCCCTGGACCTCGGGCCGCAGGGTGTCGTCGGGCGCGAGCCGGGAGAGGAGGCGCTGGTTGTCGGCGTCGAGGCGGGCGACGAAGTCCTCGGCCGTCACCACGCTCATGCCGTGACCACCTCGATCATTTCACCGCTCGGCTCGCGCCGCGACGGTCGCTCACCTCGCACTGCCATGATCATTTCACCGCTCGGCTCGCCGTCGGAGCACGGCTCACCTCGCACTGCCCCGCAGCAGGCTCGGCAGCTCGGCCGTGAGGGTCTCCTTGGTGACCACGCGCTCACATCGGGCATGCCAGGGCTGGGTCTGTCGCGCGAGGGCGTGCGTGGTGAAGGCGAGCACGGGGACTGCCGCGGTCTGCGCCGCGCCGAGGATCGCGTCGTAGTCGAGCCCGGCCGTGAGGTCGAGCAGGGCGAAGCGCGGGCACGCCGCCAGGCCCGTCGTGATCTCCTCCGGCGTTCGCGCGAACGTCAATGGCACCCCGGCCAGGCGCGCCGTCTCGCGGATGCGGGCGACGAAGAAGAGATCCTTGACGATCGCGAGCACGGGCGAGCCGGGCGTCACGACTAGTCAGCCTGCTCGCGAACCCCGAGTGCATACCGCTGCCATTCGGCGAGGTGAGCGAGCGACGACAGGTCGCGCATGCGGTCGAGGTAGACGATCCCGTTCAGGTGATCGGTCTCGTGCTGGATGACCCGCGCGAAGAAATCCTCGGCGAGGACCTCGACGCGGCGCCCCTCGCGGTCGTGGCATTCGAGCTGGACGGCGGTGTAGCGCGGAACACGGCCGCGCATGTCGGGGACCGAAAGACAGCCTTCCCAGTCGTCTTCCAGCTCGTCGGTGAGCGGCGTCACCACGGGATTGACGACGACGGTCAGCGGGATCTGCGGCGCGTCGGGATAGCGTGGGTTGGCCGCGACCTCGATGACCGCGACCTGGACGAGCGCGTGGACCTGGTTGGCGGCGAGCCCCGCGCCGTCATACTCCCGCATGGTCTCCACCATGTCGTCGATCAGCCGCTGGAACTCGGCGGAGCGGATCGCCTCGAGCGGGACCGGCTGCGCTTTCTCACGAAGCACCGGGTGTCCGAGACGCGCCACCTTCAGGATCGCCATGACGCCCAAAATTGTAGCATGCCCGTAGCAGAGCAGTAGGAGGTGAGCCGTGCCGCACGGCGAGCCGACGCTTCAATGATCGAGAATGGCAGTAGGAGGTGAGCCGTGCCGCATGGCGAGCCGACGGCTTCCGCAGTAGGAGGTGAGCCGCCCCTGGCGGCGAGCCGACGCTTCAATGATCGAACAGACGAAAGGAGACCACCATGTCCTCGACTCCCGAAGGCCTCGATCCCTCCATCCGGACGCGAGAGATCATCTTCGAGGCCGACGTCTCGGCCGTCACGCCGTTTCTCAAGCTCGCCACGGTGAGCCGAGCCGGCGCCGGTCACATGACGTTCGCGTGCGACGAGGGCCCCTCGCTCGGGGGCCTCGGCTCGGCACCCACGCCGCTCATGTACTTCAGCGCCGCCCTGGCGTTCTGACTGATGACCCAGGTGGCCCGGTACGGCCACATGCTCAAGGTGCCGGTCGGCAAGATGCGGATGAAGGTCGTCGCGCGCTATCGCGTCGACGGCTCCGTCCTGAACGACACCATCGAGGCGGCGATGCTCGGCGCCGAGACCGTCCTCGAGCTCGACTCCTCCGCTTCGCCGGCGCTGATTGCCCGCGTCGTCCGTAACGCCGAGCGCGGATGCTTCGTGATGCAGGCGCTCCTGCGCCCCGTTCCCATCACGGGACGCACGCTGCTGAATGGCACTGCGCTGGTCGAGGAGGGGTGACCCCTCCCCCGCGGAGGGGGAGGGGCCGCCTGCGTAGAGAACCTACGCGGGCTTCTGCTGTTTCTCGTCCGGTCGGGTCTGCCCGGGGCGGTTTGGCTGCTGCCCCCCCTGCTGCTGGCCGCCTTGGTGCTGGCCGCCCTGCTGCTGGCCGCCGCCCTGATGCGGCTCATCGATCTTCTGATTCTTCTGCTGCTTCTCGTCGAGCTGGAGCGGCTCGCCGGTTTCTTCCTCGTTCCGGTTACGACCCATGTCGCGCTGGTCGCGATTCTGACCCATTGTCACTGTCCTCCCGTGCAGCTGAATGCTGCCGACATGGAGAGTAGGCAACAGGCATACCAGCCAGATGCTCGGGTCAGTTCTACATTCAGCCGTCGCCGGGCGATGGCTCCTGTAGTTGGGACAATGCCCACGCGGCGGCGCGCCGCACGACCGGGTCGGTGTCGGCAAGCGCTCGCTGGAGCATCGGCACCGCGGCGCGGTCGCCACGGTTGCCAAGGACGATCGCGGCATTGCGCAGGAGTCCCGAGCGGCGCGCCCGCCAGAGCGCCGTGCCCCGAAAGCGTTCGCGAAAGGCGGCGTCGTCCAGCGCGAGCAACGCCTCGGGCGTCACGTGGGCCGAGCCCGTGAACGCGGGCTCTCGTGTCGTGGGCGCCTTGCGGTTCCACGGGCAGACTTCCTGGCATACGTCGCACCCGAAGCCCCACGGCCCGATCGCCGATCGGAGCGTCTCGTCGATGTCCCCACGATGCTCGATGGTGAGGTACGCGATACACCGACGCGCGTCGAGCACGTACGCAGCGGTGAAGGCCTGGGTCGGGCAGGCGTCGAGACACGCCGTACACGTCCCGCAGCGGTCGGGGACCTCGGTGTCGAACGCGGGCTCCGCCGTCGTGAGCACGGCGCCGAGGAAGAACCAGGAGCCGAGCGACTGCGTCAGGAGATTGGTGTTCTTGCCGACCCAGCCGAGGCCGGCCCGGGCCGCGACATCGCGCTCCAGCACGGCACTGGTATCGACGGCGGCCCGACTCTTGACGCCGGGCCCGGCCGCGCGGGAGATGAACGCCGCGAGCGCCTCCAGCCGCGGGCGCATGACCTCGTGGTAGTCGCCGCCGCCCGCATAGCGCGCCACCCGCATCTCGGGGTGGGTTTGCCCGGCGTCCGCGCCGTCGCCGGGGTAATAGCTCATCGCGACGGCGACGACGGCGCGGACGCCGGGCAGCAGCCGCGCGGGGTCGCGCCGCTCACGTCGCGTGCGGTCGAGATAGTCCATCGTGCCGGCGTATCCATCGTCGAGCCAGCGCTCGAACGCCTCGCCGTGAGGCGGCGGTGTCGCGGGGCCGATGCCCGCTCCGTCGAAGCCCAGGCGCCGGGCCTCGTCCTTCACCGCGCCAGCCAGCGCCATCGCCGTCAGCGTCATGCCCGTCGGGCCTTGACGATGAGATGGCTGCGCGTCAGCGTGCGGCCACCCTTCTCGAGAAACCGGATGTACCGGACCCAGCGGCCGTCGACTCTCCAGCGCTCCTCCAGACCCAGCACGGCAGCCAGCGCCTCCTCGACCGATCCGAAGGTCGTCACCTCGCGCTCGACCGAGAGATGCTCGATCGCGAAGCCCGCGTCGGCCAGCGCCGTCCGCGCGTGGGCCTCATCGTACGCGAAGCGAGAGGGCCGTCCAGTCTCGCTCCAGTGGTCCGCGTGCAGCGCGACGAAGGCGAAGGCGTGTCCCGGCGCCAGGGCGCGTCCGGCGCGGGCGATGATCGCATCGGACATGCACAGGTGGGCGGCGACGAGATCGGGCGACCACACGTCGTACTCCGTCGCCTCGGCGTCCGCCACGACGAACGTCACGTTGGTGAGCCCGGTGGCCGCCGCGCGTCGCGCGGCCATGGCGATGGATTCGGGCTGCCGATCGACACCGATGACCCGGCGACACCGGGGCGCCAGGGCCAGAGCCAGCCGCCCCGTGCCCGTCCCGACGTCGAGCGCGGTGGAGGTCTCGAGGCGCTCCGCCTCGAGGAGGGCCCAGAAGAGCGGGCTCAGGCGGACGCCGCCGGGCGAGCCGGAGTCCGCTTGGCGACGAGGAACGTGAACCGGCCGCCTTGCACGACGTCTCCGCGCTGATCGAGGATCTCGTGATCCTCGATGACCACGCCGGCCTCGCGCATCGACCGTTTGACCACCGCCCGCGCCCGGCCATGCACCGTGTCGCCGATTCGCAACGGACGGTGGATCGCCCACTCCACGCCCATGAAGGCCAGGACCACGAGGGGCGGGCGCGCCATGCGCCAGCCCAGCCCGGTCGACAGGCAGAGCGGGAGCAGATCGGGAATCGCCGTCGGATCCTCGGGAGCATCGCCCGTGAGACCACGGTAGAGAGCGGCGTGCGCCTCGGTCAGCGTCATGGCCGGCGTCAGGTCTTCGTCGCCGATCTCGACGTCCTCGAAATACATCCCGTGCGAGGGACTCACGGGGTCCGCCTCTCGACCAGCAGGTCGGTCTCGCCCTCCTGGACGACCTCGCCGCGCTGATTGACGACCGTTCGCTCCACCGTGACGAGCCCCCGGTCCGGCTTGCCGACGTCGCGCTTGGTGCGAACGCGCGCGCGCAGGCGGATCGTGTCGCCGATCTTGATCGGCGCCTTGAACTTCCAGCGCAGTCCGACGAAGGCCAGCGTCGCGTACGCGCCCGTGGCCCGCGAGAAGAGACCCGACTGGATGGCCAGGACGAGGAGCCCGTGAGCGATTCGCTCACCGAAGATCGACGTCTTCATGAATTCCGCGTCGGTGTGCAGCACGTTGTAGTCGCCGGACAGACCGGCGAAGAGGACGATATCGGTCTCGGTGATCGTGCGGCCGGGTGATTCGTACTCCTCGCCGACCTCGATCTCGTCGTAGTACCGCCGCGGGTCGGTCATGGGCGCGGGTAGGATATCACGCCGTCATGACCGCTCCGGTCAGCCGCGGGCGAGCTCCTGGCGGACGATGGCCGCTCCCGCCGCGAGCGCGCGCAGCTTGCCACGCGCCACCTCGCGGCCGAGGGGCGCCATGCCACAGTTCGTGCACGGGTAGAGACGCTCGGGCGGCACGAACGGGAGGGCGCGCCGGATGGTGGCCGCCACCTGCTCCGGCGTCTCCACCACGTCCGAGGCCACGTCGATCGCTCCCGCCAGGACGTCCTTGCCGCGGAGCAAGCCGAGGAGGGAGAGCGGTACCCGCGAGCTCGCGCACTCGAGCGAGACCTGATCGATCCGGCTCGCGGCGAGGATCGGAAACGTCCGCTCGTACTGACGCCACTCGCTGCCCAGCGTGCGCTTCCAGTCGACGTTGGCGGGGATGCCGTAGCCGTAGCAGATGTGGACGGCCGTCCGACAGGGGACCTCCGCGACAGCGCGGTTGAGCGCCTCCACGCCCCACGTCGCGACGTCGTCGAGGTATACGTTGAAGGCCGGCTCGTCGAGCTGGATGACGTCGACGCCGAGGGCGGCCAGCTCGCGCGCCTCCTCGTTGAGGATGCCGGCGAACTCGATGGCCAGGCGGGCACGGTCCCGGTAGAACTCGTCGGCCAGCGTGTCCACGATCGTCATCGGCCCCGGCAGCGTGAACTTCAAGCGACGCTCGGTATGGGCACGGACGAAGCGGACCTCGTCGGCATGGACGGGGCCGCGCCGGCGAACGGGGCCGACCACCGTGGGGACCTCGGCCTTGTAGCGATCGGCGCGGATCCCGATCGTCACGCGCTTTCCGAAATCGATGCCGTCGAGACGCTCGAGGAAACCGTGGACGAAGTGCTGCCGGAACTGTTCCCCGTCGGTGACGATGTCGATGCCCGCCGCTTCCTGCTCCTTGAGGGCCACCAGGGCGGCGTCCCGCTGGCCCTCGGCGAGTGCCTCCGCGGGCAAACGCCAGGGCGCCCACAGCCGCTTCGGCTCTGCGAGCCAGGCCGGCTTCGGCAGGCTCCCCACGATCGTCGTCGTCAGCATCCCGCCTTCCTCCATGCGCGTCCGGTTTCACTATGACCCGAAAGGGCCGTCACGAGAAAGCGCCTTTCCATCACCCTGGAGCTCACCCCGAAACTCGCCGAAAGCTACTTGACGAGAAGCGTCTTTCGGCAGATTCTCGGCCGCATCCACGTCACGCATAAGGGGAAAACGTATGGCACAGCCCTCACAGTCGGAGGCCACCCGTCGTGATTTTCTGAAGATTGCCGCGGGGGCCGCAGGCGCTGCCGCGGGGCCCTGGGTCTCGCGCAATGCCCAGGCCAAGCCGGTCCAGATCACGTTCGCCCGCGAAAGCTCCTACGTGAAGAACTTCGACGTGCACTTCCAGAACGTGATGGCGCCTGCCTACGAAAAGGCCACGGGCATCAAGATCGAGTACCAGATCCAGGCCGCGGGAGGCAGCGCGGTGCCCCAGCTGGTCTCCATGGTCGAGAACAAGTCCGGCGCCGACCTGGCCTGGACCCAGCAGGAGTGGCTCTACCGCGACGCCTTGGTAGACGTGTCCGACGTCGCCGAGGAGGTGGGCAAGCAGCAGGGGGGGTGGTACGACGAGATCAAGCGGCTGTCCATCGACAAGGGCAAGTGGAAGACCGTGCCCCAGGCCAACATCGGCCAGCTGATGAACTACCGGAGGGATTGGTTCGACGAGGTCGGGGTCAAGAAATTCCCCGAGACCTGGGACGAGTTTCTGGAAGCCGGCATCAAGCTCAAGGCCAAGGGCCATCCGTTCGGCATGTCCATGGGGCACGGCTTTGCCGACAACTACTCCTGGCTCTACCCGCTCCTGTGGTCCTACGGCGTGACCGTCATGGACAAGGACGGCAAGAAGGTCGCGCTGGATAGCAGCGAGACCGCGAAGGCCGTGGAGTACGTGAAAGAACTGTACAAGAAAGCCTGCATCGAGGACTGCATCGGGTGGCTGGACCCGGCCAACAACAAGGCCTTCCTGACCGGCCAGATCTCCTGCACCAACAACGCCTACAGCATCATGGTCTCCGCCAAGCGCGACCTGCCGGAGATGGGCAAGGTGATCGACCACGGCCTCAATCCCAAGGGACCCACCGGCCAGCGTTACCACGCGCTCGTGCCCGTGACGCACGGCGTGTTCGCCTACAGCAAGGACCCGCAGGCCGCCAAGGATTTCCTCCGCTGGACCATGGACCCGAAGCAGTTCCGCCCGTGGATCGCCTCGGGCGACATGTATTTCGCTCCGTACCTGCACGGCTTCGACAAGGCGCCCGAGTGGGACATCGAGCCGCGCGTCAAGCCGTTCCAGAAGGTGCTGGAGACCGGCAAGCTCACGTCATGGCCGGCGCCCGCCAATCGCCAGCACGGAGAAGTGGTCAACCGCTGGATCGTGATCGACATGTTCACCAAGGCCATCACCGGTACGCCGACCAAGACCGCCATCGCCGAGGCCGTGTCCCAGATCAAGACCATCTACGGGTAGGCATTGAGCAAGGTCCTCGAGGCCTCTCGGGCGGGCGCCCTGGCGGCGCCCGCCCGCCGGCCGATCCGGTTTGGCCGGTTCGGCGCGTTCATGGAGCGCGAGTCCGTCTTCTCCTGGCTCATGCTCACGCCGCCCCTGCTGTTCCTGCTGGCATTTCTGGGCTACCCGTTCGTCTACGGCGTGTACCTGAGCTTCTTCCACAAGGAGGTGGCCCGCGCCGCCTCCTACGTGGGCTTCGACAATTTTGTCAGGCTGTCGAACGACCCGATCTTCTGGCAGGCGGTCAGAAACACGATCATCTTCACCGGGGTCGCGACCGTGCTGAAGGCCTCCGGCGGGCTCGGCATGGCGCTCGTGATGAACCAGAGCTTCAAGATGAAGTCCTTCGCGCGCGCCA
>WNGF01002109.1_pt1 | contig 28337 bp, 28 predicted proteins | sample 5400641 | NCBI WGS metagenome assembly WNGF01 (sample SAMN13153371, study PRJNA577476) | soil metagenome | isolation source: 80 cm soil or saprolite under grassland replicate 2 | place: USA:California | collected 2016-06-15 | reverse complement strand
TCCTGATGTTGCTGCTGCTGACGAGCGAGGTCGGCGACCAGGACCTCGCTGCCGTGCTTTCGCGCCAGCCGATTGTCGACCGCTCGCAGAAGACGGCTTTCGCCTCGCCCTTAGGCACCGTCCATGAGGCGAACTTCAGCGAACCGCAGCAGCCGGTCGGAGCATCGATACCGCTCCCGCTGGACTACCAGTTGATCGGCTTCGATCCCAACGGTGCGAGTGTCGCCCGATCGATCCGCGAGCGCTTTTTCGGCGAAGAGACGTTCTTCACCAGCCGCTATGCAGGTCCGATGGTCGACCGCAGCCGCAAGGGCGACTATGGCGTCGCGCGCGATCGTCTCCTTGCGCTCAAGGGTGATCGCCTCGAGTCAACCCGGTCCGCTGATGTCGTCCCGGATGATGAGCGGCAGGGCCCATCTCTCGCGCAGCAAGAACCCGGACAGCCATTGGCGATCGATGCGCCCGTCGGCATCGCCGATGCGGCAACCGACCCCGCCCGACCGGCCGCGCCTCAACCGGGCGAAGACGCGGGCCGTTATTCGCTCGCGAGTGCGGGAGATTATCGCGCCGCCGCGATCGCGCCGAAGCGTTCGGAGGTAAATTCAGCCTATCCCGTGCTCGCCCCGCAGCCGGAAGGCGGCGCGGAAGCTGGCAAGACGGGCGAGGACGGCAAGGCGGGGACCATTCAAGGGGTCACCAGCCTCGCCTTTGCCGCCGCCGACGCGGACTCGTCGCTGCGCGCGGCGCGGCTCTATTTCAGCATCGATCCGATGGGGCAAAAGCTCGGTGCCATCGAGCCCTGGGCGCCGGGCGAAGAGCCGCGATTCGAAGATGCCGACATCGCGGCGAGCAATAGCGCCAACGCGAAGCTCGCGACGCGTCCGCCGGCGCCCTTTCCCGCGGGCGAGCCCGGCAGCATCTTCGATGCGCCGGTGGAGCGTATGGATCTGCCGCCGCTGCCCTCCGATCCGGGCGTCGTCATGAAGAACGGCATGAGCGGCGGCCAGTCGGTTGTCGCCAAAGGCGAGGTCACCGGCGAAGACCAGCGGCCAATGACCCCGGTCGAGCGGCTTGGCCTCGACGACAAGACCCGCGCCGATTCGGAGAGATGCCTGGCCGAGGCGATCTATTTCGAGGCACGCGGCGAAACGGTGCGCGGCCAGATGGCCGTGGCCCAGGTGATCCTTAACCGTGTGTTCTCCGGCAAATATCCCAACACCGTCTGCGGCGTCGTCTACCAGAATGCCCACCGCCGTCTGCACTGCCAGTTCACATTCGCCTGCGACGGGATCCCCGACATCGTCCGCGAGCCCGACATGTGGGAGCGAGCCAAGACCATCGCCGCCGAAATGCTCGACGGCAAGCTGTGGTTGCCCGAGGTGGGCAAGGCTACGCACTACCACGCCCACTGGGTGCGGCCGGGCTGGGTGCGCGAGATGACCAAGATGCACCGGCTCGGCGTCCACACCTTCTATCGGCCGCGCGCCTGGGGCGACGGTCTCGAGGCGCCGGAATGGGGAGACGAGGCCTCGACGATCGAATCGGCGCGGCGCCTCGTGGAGGCGGCGAAGAAGCTGTGAGACTGAATCCCGTTGTCACCCGCGGGCTTGACCCGCGGGTCCATCTCCTTCGCAAAAAAATCAAAGTGCATTTTTCTTGAGACGATGGATTGCCGGGTCAAGCCCGGCAATGACGCCGGGGTCACATCTCGATGTCGAGCGCGACATCGAGTTGCGGCGCAGAATGGGTGATCCAGCCCGAGGAGGCGTAGTCCACTCCGGTCTTGGCGATCTCGGCAATCGTATCGAGGGTAATGCCGCCGGAGGCTTCGAGCGGAAACTTGCCGCCGACCACTTCCACCGCCTTGCGCATGGTTGCGGTGTCCATGTTGTCGAGCAGCACCGCGTCGGCCAGCCCGACGTCCAGCACCTCGCGCAGCTGATCGAGCGTGTCGACCTCGATTTCGATCTTGACGAGGTGACCGGCGGCGGCCCTCGCGCGTTCGAGCACCGCGCGGATGCCGCCGGCGACGGCGATGTGGTTGTCTTTGATCAACATGGCATCGTCGAGTCCGAAGCGGTGGTTGAAACCGCCGCCGCAGCGCACGGCGTATTTCTCCAAGGCCCGCAGGCCCGGCGTGGTCTTGCGGGTGCAGCAGATGCGCGTGCGCGTACCGGCCACGCGGCGGACGAATTCGTGCGTCGCCGTCGCCACCCCCGAAAGACGAGCGAGCAGATTGAGCGCGACCCGCTCGGCGGCAAGCACCGCGCGCGCGGGCCCCGCCACGATCATCAGTTCGCTCTTGCCGGTAACGCGCGACCCGTCACGCGTGTTGGCCGCGATCTCGATCTCGGGCGCAAGCTTGGCGAAAGTGGCCGCGACGAGCGGTAGGCCCGAGATCACGCCCGCCTGGCGCGCCACGACGAGGGCGCGCGCCCGTGTGTCTTCGGGGATGGTGGCGATCGCGGTGACGTCGCCGGCGCGCCCGAGATCCTCGGCGAGTGCGCGCGTGACCGCGGCGTCGATCTCGAGCGGCGACAGGAAGGCATCGGGACAGAGGAGAGAGCGTGTCATGGTGCCGGCCGACATGATCATCGCGGCAGCGCCGGCGGCATGCAAGCTCTTGATGAGGTTCTTCTCGATTCGAGATGAAGTTCTTCTCGATTCGAGCGCCTAACACCGCGGTCTGCACGGTGCCAGCTCCGGCGGGACTAACTGCCATGCGTCGGCGGAAGAAGCTTCGCCAAGTTTTCGTTTGAGGATGAAGGCGCGACGCCGTACAAGCGACCGCCGGGTTTGTTGGCCCAGCGATTGTTCTTCGATTGCGAAACGGGTTCGCGGTTATGGCCATTTCACTTCCTTCCGCCGCCAAAGCCTCTGCGATCGGCTGGCGCACGCCGGCCGTGATCGTAGTGTGCGGCTGTCTCATCTCCATGATCAGCTTCGGGCCGCGTGCCACGCTCGGCTTTTTTCTGACGCCGATGTCGCAAGCCAACGACTGGGGTCGCGACGTGTTCGGATTGGCGTTGGCGATTCAGAACATCCTCTGGGGGATCGGCCAGCCGTTCGCCGGCGCCATTGCCGACCGCTTCGGCACCATGCGCGTGTTGTGCGCCGGCGGCGCATTTTACGCGGTCGGCCTGATCCTGATGGCGTATTCGACGTCTCCGCTGATGCTCGATCTCGCGGCCGGCGTCTTCATCGGCTCTGGCCTGGCCGGCTGCTCGTTCTCGGTCGTGCTCGCTGCGTTCGGCAAGCTCTTGCCCGAGCGCTGGCGCTTGCTTGCGTTCGGCGCGGGCACCGCCGCCGGTTCGTTCGGCCAATTCCTCTATTCCCCGGTCGCGATCTCGCTGATGGATGCCTTCGGCTGGCAGAGCGCGCTGTTCGTCTTCGGCGTGGGCATGCTGCTGGTGTTGCCGCTGTCGCTTGCACTCGCCACTGCGCCGGCGGAGACCTCGCACGGCGCGGCGTCGCAGTCGCTGCGGCAGGCGCTGTCGGAGGCGATCGGTCACCGCTCCTATATGCTGCTCGTGCTCGGCTTTTTCACCTGTGGCTTCCAGCTCGCCTTCATCACCATCCATATGCCGGCCTACCTGATCGATCGCGGCCTTTCCGCGCAAGTTGGCGGCTGGACCATCGCCGTGATCGGGCTGTTCAACATCGTCGGCTCGCTCGCGTCGGGCTGGCTCGGCAACCTCATGCCCAAACGCTACATCCTCTCGTTCATCTATTTCGCGCGTGCCGCCGCGGTGCTTGCCTTCATCTCCTTCCCGGTGACGGCAGTGTCGTCGATCCTGTTCGGCGCGGTCATGGGCCTGCTCTGGCTCTCCACGGTCGCACCGACCAACGGCATCATTGCATTGATCTTTGGTACGCGCTGGCTGGCGACGCTCGCAGGGTTGGCGTTTTTCAGCCATCAGGTCGGCGGCTTCCTCGGCGTGTGGCTCGGCGGCATCGTGTTCGTGCGCACCGGCTCCTATGACGCGGTGTGGTGGCTCTCGATCCTGTTCGGCGTGCTCTCCGCCGTGATCAACCTGCCGATTGTGGAAAAACCGGTGATGCGGGCGGCACCCGCGCCGGCCTGAGCGCGGTGCGGGCGACAACGCGCGAGGATGGAAGCGAGCACATGCAACGCGGCGACAGCACCAAGGCGGACGGCATCCATGCTGCGTCCCCCGTTGTCCGCCGGCCGCTCTCCTGGCGCACCCCCGAGCTCATCCTGGCCTGCGGTTGCCTCATTGCGCTCATCGGCTTCGGCGCGCGTTCGGGCTTGGGCTTCTTTCTCACCCCGATGTCGAGCGCGCACGGTTGGGGGCGCGACGTGTTTGCGCTCGCGCTCGCGATCCAGATGCTGCTCTGGGGCGCGGCCCAGCCGGTGGCCGGCGCGCTGGCGGACCGCTATGGAGCGACGCCGGTTCTCAGCGTGGGGGCGGTGCTCTACGCGCTCGGCCTGGCGTCCATGGCCTACGCGAATACGCCGGGAATGCTCCATCTCACGGCCGGCGCGGTGATCGGGTTCGGGCTCGCCGGCTCCTCCTTTACGATCGTGATCGGCGCATTCGGCAAGCTGATGCCGCCGCAATGGCGCTCGCTCGCATTCGGCGCCGGCACGGCCGCCGGCTCGTTCGGCCAATTCGTGTTCTCTCCGCTGGCGGTGGCGCTCATTGACGGCATCGGCTGGCAGGACACGCTCGTCGCCTTCGCCGCCGTCGTGCTCCTCATCATGCCGCTGGCGCTCGCGCTCGCGTCGCCACGGCAGGCTGGCGGGCCGACAACGCTAACCAACCAAGCGCAGCAATCGGCGGCACAGGCGCTCAGCGAGGCGCTTGGCCACAAGAGTTACGTGCTGCTCGTGCTGGGGTTCTTCACCTGCGGCTTCCAGATCTTCTTTATCGCTGTGCATTTGCCGGCCTATCTCGTCGACCGCGGGCTACCGGCCGAGGTCGGCGGCTGGACGCTCGCCAGCATCGGCCTATTCAACATCATCGGCGCCGTCCTCGCCGGCTGGCTCGCTGCGTTCATGCCCAAGCGCTACATCCTGTCGCTCATCTATTTCGGCCGCGCGGTGGCGATCCTGATCTACATCTTGCTGCCGCCGAGCACGGCCGCGACTCTGATCTTCGGAGCGGTGATGGGTTTGTTTTGGCTATCGACCGTGCCGCCGACCTCCGGCCTGGTTGCGGTCATGTTCGGCACGCGCTGGCTCGCCATGCTGTTCGGGTTTGCCTTCTTCAGCCACCAGGTGGGTGGCTTCCTTGGCGTATGGCTCGGCGGCGTGCTGTTCGAGAGTAGCGGATCCTATGATGTCGTCTGGTGGCTCTCGATCCTGCTCGGCCTCTTGTCGGCGGTGATCAATTTACCAATCGTCGAGAGGCCAGTGGCGCGACTGGCGCCGGCCTGACACAGTCATCATCCGCCAAGCGGATGATCCAGTATCACCGAGATGCATGCGCGGCACGCCTGTGACGTAGCTTTGGTGCTTACTGGACGTCGGCTTTTGCGCGTAGGACGAGAACTGAGACCGTGGCGACTTTCACAGCGATCGTGATCGAAAAAACGGAAACCGGCTCGAAAGCCGGCCTCGCCGATTTTGACGAACGCAATCTCATGGAGGGCGACGTCACAGTCCGCGTCGAATGGTCGACGCTCAATTACAAGGACGGCCTCGCGATCACCGGCAAGGCACCGGTGGTGCGGCGCTTTCCCATGATTCCCGGCATCGACCTTGCGGGAACCGTCGAGAATTCGAGCCACCCCGAATGGAAGCCCGGCGACAAGGTGATCCTCAACGGCTGGGGCCTGGGCGAGACGCATCTCGGCGCCTACGCCGAGAAAGCGCGAGTCAAGGGAAATTGGCTGGTGCCGCTTCCCTCCGGGATGAGCGCGCACGACGCCATGGCGATCGGGACCGCGGGCTATACCGCCATGCTCGCGGTCATGGCGCTCGAAGGCCACGGCCTCACTCCCATGAGCGGACCGGTGGTGGTGACGGGAGCCGCGGGCGGCCTCGGCTCGGTCGCCAGTGCAATTCTTAGCCAGCGTGGCTTTCAGGTCACGGCCTCGACCGGCCGGCCGCAGGAGGCCGAGTATCTAAAACGCCTAGGCGCGAACGAGATCATCGACCGCAAAGAACTCGCCGGACCCGCAAAACCGCTGGGAAAAGAACGCTGGGCGGGGGGCATCGACACGGTCGGCTCGACCACGCTCGCCAATGTGCTGTCGATGACGCGCTACGGCGGGGCGGTGGCGGCTTGTGGATTGGCCGGCGGCATGGATTTGCCGACGTCGGTCGCCCCGTTTATTCTGCGCGGTGTTTCGCTTTTCGGGATCGATTCCGTCATGTGTCCGATTGCCGACCGGCGAATCGCGTGGACGCGGTTGGCGAGCGAGCTTGATCGGGGAAAGCTTGCGGCCATGACGAGCGAGATTGGGCTCGCCGAGGTGATTGAGGCAGCCCGAAAGATCGTGGAAGGACGCATCCGCGGTCGCATCGTGGTTAAGATCGGGTAACCATGTTCAGGATTTGTTGACCAAGATCCGGCAAAGTCGCGCCTGATTCATATGGTTAACGGGCGGTTACGGTCGCCGCGGCGGCGGTGCGGCGGTAACGGGGGAGGGGATATGATTGCGCGGTTCGCAATTGTGGTCGTGACGTTGCTCGCAGCCGTCACGGCGCAGGCGGAAGTGCTCAGCCCGGAGGCGGCGCGGCGCTTCGTCGCCGGCAAGCTTTTCGCGTTCAACTGCTTCGACGGTTCGCGCGGCGCGGGGCGCATTTACGCCGACGGTTCGGTGATCGGTACCATCCAGATGCGCGGCACGGGACCGGTGCGCGCGGTATGGCTGCCGGCTGGAACGTTGCGGACGCGCGGCGAGGCGGTGTGTGCGTCGCTTCAGGGCATGGCGTTCGAGCCGTGTTTTCGTGTCGAGAAGATCGACGCGCGCAGCTTCCGCGGCTCGTGGATGGGCTTTGCCTATTGCGACTTCACGCGCCGCATGAGCGTTGCCGGCATTGGCCCGCGGCGGCATTCGTCCGAGCCGCTATCGCTCGAGGCGACGGACGGCCCCAACTGATGGTCCGGCTTAAATTCGCTTGACCGAATACCTCATCCGGCCCAAGGCGCGGACGAGCCTCAGTCGATTGTCATAGTGGCCTCGGCCGCGGGCCGCTGCCCCACGGCTGCTCATCCCTCTAGCGTGTGTCATGGCCCGACCGAGCTTGCGGTGGGAGCTGAAAAGGCACAGCCTCACCCTCGGCGTTGAGCTTGCCGCCCGACGTCCAGCAAGGTCACCAACTATCATCGGTCGGCCGAGAAAGCGGGGTGGCACATCCGCAGGGAGGGAAAAATGTCGAGCGATCGAAGAAAATTCATGAAGCTTGCCGGTGCCGCGGCGGCAGTCGCTGGCGTGACTTGGGCCGCAGCACCGGTTGCAGCGCAGACCGGCGGTCAGTTCAAGGCTGTTAAGGCATTAGCGTTCGATGCCTATGGGACACTGTTCGACGTCTTCTCGGTTACGGCGTTATGCGAGCAGCTTTATCCCGGCAAAGGCAATCAGTTGGCGCAGATATGGCGCGCGAAGCAATTGCAATACAGCCTGATGCGCAGCCTGATGGGCCGCCACCGTGATTTCTGGGGCTTGACCGAGGACGGGCTGGGTTGGGCGACCAAGAACCTCCAGCTTGACCTGACCGCCGACAAGAAAAAGCAATTGATGGAGGCTTACTTGAGCCTAGCCGCCTTCCCGGACGTGAAGCCCGGCCTGGAGGCGCTGAAGAAGCAAGGGGTCAAGCTCGCGATCCTGTCCAATGGCGAACCCAAAATGCTCGAGGCGGCGGCGAAGAGTGCGGGGATTCGTGATGTTCTCGACGACATTATCAGCGTCGAGGAGGTCAAGATTTTCAAAGTCAGCCCACGCGTCTACAATCTTGCCCCAGAGCGGATGAAGGTGACGAATCCCGAACTCGGATTCATTTCGGCGAATTCTTGGGACATCAACGGCGCCGGGTCCGCCGGGTTGAACACGTTTTGGATCCAACGCAGCGCCGCTGAAGTTCCCGAGGAGTTGGGCTTTCAAGCGAGCGCCGTCGTCAAAGCGATCACCGATCTCGCGCCGCTGCTGCGAGGATAGGCGATCGGTCGAGAGATAGTTCGATGCGCTTGGGCGCGTCGGGCTCGGCCGTTCTAACGAGGCGCAGAGTAGTAGTAGACGTCCTGAATTGACGTCGGCCGGATGACGATCGTGCGCTGCGCCCCGTCGGCCGCATAAGAGCTCACGGGAATGTCGCGCAGATTGTCTTGAAACCTTCGCACGGCATTCAACGCCTCATTGCTCGGCTTCGTGCCACGAGCGTCGCGAGTTGTTTTCTTGGCGGCGGGTGGCTGCGGCTCGACGGTAGGCTTTGCAACGCGCCGTTCGGCGGCGACCGGCGGTGGCGCTGCGTGCCGCGTGACGTTGCGCTGCTTGACCGCATGCCCTTCGCCGGCGACCGGCGGCGTTGAGGCTTCCTGCTGCGGCGCTGTGACTTCGCTCTGCTGTGTCGCGACCTGCGGCGCATCGGCGATGGCGGCCGACACTGGCGCTTCCTGCCGAGACGCAGTGACTGCCTGCCCCGACTCCTGCGCCGCGGGCACAGAAGACTGAGAGGGCGATAACTGCGTTGACGCGTCAGTTCGGGCTGACGCAGACGCCTCAGTTGAAGCTGACGCAGACGCCTCAGTTGAGGCAGGGGCGGATGCCTCACTTGAACTAGAGGCAGTCGTCTCAGTCGAGGCAGGGACAGTGGCAGAGGCCTGAGTGCCTGCAGCCTGCTCAGGCGCACTTTCGACGGGGGAGGGAACTTCCTTCGCGGCGGGCAGATTCGCCACCCAAGGCATGCCGCGTCGCGACAAGCAGTTCCGATCGAAGTGCAGCCAGTTTTGCTGGTTGCAAGCCGGCGCGGGAGGAGAGGAAAGCTCCGCGCTCGCGAGCAGCCGCTCCTCGAGAGTAGGGGGGAGCAGCGCCAACACCCCGATCAGACCTGCGCATCCGACGAGGGAGGCGGAGATCACAAAACGCAGGTTCGAATACAAGGCCCTGTCTCCTTAGATCGGAAACCTCGGCCCCCCTTGTTGCCCAAAAACAATGCCGCTGTGGCGGGACTATGTCCGTTTGAGAGGCTTGATCCCAGTGGAACTTGCGGCCGTGCTTAACGGCAGCCCCGTCCCTTCAGCCGGCTCTCGATCGGGGACTTTTTGCAAGGTTCCAGAACACGAGGTAATGCGGAACCCGCAGGTGTTGGCAAAAGCAGGACGCCACTATTCCAATTCCAGCCGGAACGGGTCGGCCTCGTAGGCGATCGCGCCGCGTCCGATCGCGTCGATGGCCGCCACCATGCGGCCGTCGCGGCACAGCATGCGGTCGGCCAGCGCGACCACGCGGCTGTTGGGCGTGGCTGTCGGCGAGACCCGGCGCAGTTCGCGCGCGATCGCCCATTCATCCCGATGCGGGTTAAGCGCACAGGCCGCAACATAGGCGCCCGCGGTCGAGCGGCTGATGCCGGCATAGCAATGCACCACCAGCGGCTTGGCGCGGTCCCAACCGCGCACGAAGGTGATCAGCGCGCTGACATGCTCGTCGCAGGGAATGGTGTAGCCGTCCATCGGTACAGTGATGTCGTCCATGCCCAGAAGGAGGTGGTTGGCGGGGACGATGTTCCTCGGCCGCTCGACGCGGTCGATATCCTTGAGCAGGGTGACGACGTGGCGCGCGCCGGTCGCATCGACCGTGTCGTGCAGGCGCGCCAGCGAACAGACGTGAATCATGCGCCCCTTTATATGGCGATGAATTTTGACATCAAGGCGACGTTTCGCGGACCCGCCGAACCGACAGCGCATGGGAGTTCCCGCCGCCCAAGCACCCTGCATTCGCGCACATGCGGCGATCCAGTAGCCCGCATGAGCCATAAGCGCGTTTACGCGCGTCTTCGACGCGCTATGGCGATATGCGGGAGCCCGGATTTCGCTTCGCTCATCCGGGCTACGACGGGGATGGAACGGAATTGGTAGGCGTCAGCCTCGGGCGAGTTTCGCGAATCGATCGAGATAGCGCCGCTCGGCCACCTCCGCCGGCCACGGCACCAGATAGTTGCGCTCGATCGCGGCGGAGAATTTCGGTGGACCGCCGAAGAAGCGCCGCGCCTCGTCCGCGGCAAATCCGGCAAGGCGCGTCGCCTCCAGATAAGCGGCGGCGCGGTCGGACGCCTTGATCAGCGCGACGAGTTCCGCCGGCAGCTCCGCAGGTAGGCCGAAGCGCAAATGGATCGCGACGAGGAGGCGCGCCTCCACCGCCTTGTAGGCGTCGCCGATCACCGCCTTGAACGGCGAGATCATGTCGCCGATCACGTATTCCGGGGCATCGTGGAGAAGAACGCCGAGGCGGTTTGCACGATCGAGGCGCGCGCGTTGGCGCGCGATCGCTTCGACCAGGAGCGAATGTTGGGCGACGGAGAAGATGTGCGCGCCTTCGGTTTGCCCGTTCCAGCGGGCGACCCGCGCGAGACCGTGCGCAATGTCCGCGATCTCGACGTCGAGCGGCGAGGGGTCGAGCAGGTCGAGCCTGCGCCCGGACAGCATGCGTTGCCAGGCGCGGAACGCCTCGGACGATAAGGCAGGTTTTGCGCGCATCGCGCTCAACGGTCCGCCAGCGCGGCCAGCGGCGCATGCCGATGGCAGCTCACGATGTGATCGTTGACCATGCCGGTCGCTTGCATGAAGGCATAGACGATGCTCGGCCCGACGAATTTGAAGCCGCGCCGCGCCAGCTCCTTGGACATCGCGCGCGACATCGGCGTTTCCGCCGGCACCTGGGAGGTCGAGCGGAAGCGATTGACCTTGGGCTTGCCGTCCACAAACTCCCAAAGCAGCGGCGAGAAGCCCGGCCCCTTCTCCATCGCCTCCAGGTAGGCGCGCGCGGAGAGGACCGCACCCTCGATCTTCATGCGATTGCGCACGATGCCGGCGTCCTGCATCAGTTTCTCGATCTTCTTCGGCGTGTAGCGCGCGATCTTCTCGGGCTCGAAGTCGTCGAAGGCGCGGCGGAAGTTCTCGCGCTTGCGCAAGATGGTGATCCACGACAGTCCGGCCTGAAAGCCGTCGAGGATGAGCTTCTCGTAGAGCGCGCGGTCGTCGTATTCGGGCACGCCCCATTCCTCGTCGTGATAGGCGACGTAGAGCGGATCCTGCTTGGGCCAAGGACAGCGTTTGAGTCCATCCGGGTGGAGGAGGGGAGGGCTCATTGCGCGGCGCTCGCCTCGTCCGGCCATGCAAATTGCGCCCAGGCCGGTTTGACCAGCCGTATCTGCACGCCGCCCGCGACGAGCGGCTCGCCGGCTGCGACCGCATCGCCGACGCGATCGAGACGAAGCATGGCAAGGCCGCGGCCTTGCGCGCCCGAGCCGAACGTTCCCACGGCCTTGCCGCCGGCGCTCACCGGGGTGCCCGCCTCGGGCGCAAAGCCGTCGAAGGCCACCGGCACCAGGCGGCTGCGCGCGGTGCCGCGATGCTCGATGCGCGAGACCACCTCTTGTCCGACGAAGCAGCCCTTGTCGAAGTCGACGCCGCCGAACTGATCCATGTCGGTCTCATGGGGAAACGCATCGCCGTAGATGAAATCGAGGCCGCCGCGCGGGACGCCGAGCGCGATGCGATGCGCCTCATAGGCCGACGCTTCGACGAACTCGGCGCCGAGGTCGGTCGCGGCGTCGGCCGCAAGGTGCGGCGGCAGCATGCAACGCAGCCCTAAGGCAGCAAGGCGCGGATCGCGGTAGCACAAGCCATATTCGGTCGTCGCATCGCCGTCCCAGACCGCGAACACGCCAAGCGTCTCCGACAAGTCCTCGATCATGACTTTGGCCCGCAGCTTGTAGAAATTGAGCCGCTGCAGCAGCGTCGGCGCGAGCGCGCGCGGACAGTCGAGGAAGAACCCGCCGCCGTCCGGGGGCGGCGCCTCCGCCAGGATAAAGTCGACGATGATCTTGCCCTGCGGGGTGAGCAGCGCGGTAAAGCTCGCCGCTTCCGGCGTCACCTTGGCGATGTCGCTGGTCACGAGCCCGTTGAGGAATTTGCGCGCGTCGTCGCCGTCGACCTTGACGACGCCGCGGTCGGGAAGCAGCGCGGCTTTCATGGGGCGTGATCGTACCGATGTCGCGACTAAACGTAAGGCGCTCGCTGCACCGTAACAAGGGCTGGGCCGTGTTCGCGCGCGGTAGACTAGATTCGACTTATCAGCTCGTACACTGTCGTCCCCGCGAAAGCGGGGACCCATGACCACCGCCTCTGGAATATGGGTCCCCGCTTTCGCGGGGACGACGGCGAGTGGGTAATCTCAAACTGATCAGCCGGCCATGCTCAGTCGCCGGTGACGAAGAATTGCCAGGTGCCGTCCGGCGCGATCCCGAGCCGGTAGAAGGCGTAGACCCCGAGTTTCATCATGTCCTTGTAGTCGCCGCCGGTGACGATCCGGAACAGCTCGACCTTCTGCTGCGGCGTGAGCGCGGCGAGCGACATGCGCACGAAGTACGGCCACACGTACATTTCCTGCGGCGTGCCTTCATCGACTCGCACGAAGCCGGATTCGAGAATCATGGTCAGGATCGACAGCACCTCGATGCCGTCGGAGTCCGGATAGTTTGCCTTCCAGAAGGCGATCGGATCCTTGTGGTCGGTGAACGAGAAAATAGGCATCGAGTAGGTCATCAGCGCGGCGAGCTGCTGCAGATCGCCGCTGCGCGCGGCAGCGAGCAGTCGTTCGCGCGTGCGTGCCACCGGCGCCGGCAACCGGGAGAGGTCGGTGATGATTTCAGGAACGGTGGACGGCGGGACGATGTGACCCTTGTCCTTGTCGGCAGTGCTTTTCTGGGGCGGCTCGCTCGCCGCCGGCGCTGACGGCTCGGGCGACGTCTCGCCGCGCAGGCTGATCGGCACGAGCGCGCTGCTGCTCGCGACGAGCGCCAGCACGACAAGGCGAAAGCCAATGCGCAGCAGCATGGTCGGCGGCCGATGGATGGCGCCAGTTTACCAGAAGCACGAAATCGCTGGCGAGGGCCGCAACTGCGATGGACGCGACGTTTCGGCGCAATGCCGTTCGCGTGATCCGCGCGCGTTCAGCGGCGAGACGCTGCGCGGCCTATTGCCTGGTGATGGCGAGGGAGAATTCGCCGTTGCGGATGCGCACCGCAAGGCCCTCGGCGAAACGCGCCGCCGCCTCCTCGCCATAGGTCGACACGAACTCGGCAAAGGCGGCAAACAGGCAAGCCTGCGCCAGGCAATCTCCATCGATCCCCTCGACCCGCGCTTCCGTCCACGCCGCGTTGAGATAGCTCAGCGCAGCTCGCTTCTGCTCATGGTCCGGAACCTCTCCCGGAGCCTTGGTCATTCGCGCTGTCATCCCCATGTCGATTCGCTGGGCCGCTGTTGAATGCGACACGTTAGCATGCAAGCCGCACTCGCCTAGAGTGCACATGGCGGAACGGTTAATGCCCCCCGGGGACGTAGCCCGGGTTGAGCGGCGACGCCGCGAAACCCGGGAATCGTGCCTGTGGCACGTGCGGTCCCGGGTTTCGCTTCGCTCAACCCGGGCTACGATCTATCTATGCGGCCGCTCAGTTCGCATAGCGCGCGGTCATTTCGCGCGCGATCTTGGAACCTTCCTCGAGATAGCGGCGAATGACCACCTCGGCCGCCGGCGTGCACGTGCGGTAGCTCTGTTGATAGCCGCGGTAGCCGCGATTGAAGCTCGCGATCATGCGCAGGCGCCGCTCCCCGCCCGGGGCCTCGGCGTCGACGATCGCCTGCATCTCGTTGCGCCACTTCTGGCCTTCGTTGGCGCCACAGATGTTGCGCAGATAATGCAAGGCGCCCAGGATCTCGGCGAGGCGCTGCAGGCCGCCGTCGAAGGGCGCAGCGGCGGGTTCGGCGCGCGCGCTCGTGCCGACTGGCGCAAGCAGGATCGCGGCCACGATGGGGAGCACTATCAAGACGCGTCGCAATATGGATTTTCGCGCCAACATGAATCCTGGAGAGGCCGACCGTTATCTTGGGGCATTGTCGCGGCGCAACGCGACGGAAACAAGGCGGCGTTGGCGCGCCTGCGAGGGTCAGGCTCATCGACCCGCTTGCAGCCGATCGAACGCCTCCGCCACAATGTCCGCGAGCCCGGCGGTCGTCGGCAGGTTCGCGAGTTCGGCCGGGTCAATCCAGCGTGCCTCGTCCAGCTCTGCGTTGAGGACCGGCTCGCCGGCGCGCCAGCGGGCGGCAAAGCACAGGATGATGAAGTGGCGTTCCACGCGGCTGTCCGCGTCGCAGACGATCGCCTCGCGAAAGCCGGCGAGCGCGACCGGCTCGATCGTCATTGCGGTCTCCTCGCGCACCTCGCGGATCACCGCTTCCTTGAGGGTCTCGCCGAGTTCGACCACGCCGCCCGGCAGGCTGTAGAGGCCGTGGGCTGGCGCACGCGCGCGGCGCACCACAAGTATCTTGCCGTCGCGCACGATGGCGGCGCTCACGGCGAGGTAGGGACGCTCGGGATAGGCTCGTGCGTCCGGCACGGCGGCGCTCCAAGGATGGATTTATACGAACAGTCTCAATTATTGCCACGCCGTCATGGCCGGGCTTGTCCCGGCCATCCACGTCTTAGCTGCACCAACAAAATAAGACGTGGATGCCCGGCACAAGGCCGGGCATGACGAGTCAGTAGCAGCGGCCATTGGCGTGGACCTATCCTAGGAGCTTACCCCAAGCGAGGTCGTCTGCCGCCAGCCTCGTGTGCGGTATGGTTAGTGCAGCCGAACGAGCGAGCCAGGTATGTGCGGACGCTATCTGATCATCTCCTCGCCGGAAGCGATCCGGCGCCTGTTCGGCTATTCGGAGCAGCCGAATTTCCCGCCGCGTTACAACGTGGCGCCGACCCAGCCGGTGCCAATCGTCCGGCTTGCGGAAGGAAAGCGGCAATTCGCGCTCGTGCGCTGGGGCCTGATTCCGCCTTGGGTCAAGGATCCGCGGGCGTTCAGCTTGCTCGTCAATGCGCGGGTGGAATCGGTGAACGACAAGCCGGCCTTTCGCAACGCCATGCGGCGGCGCCGCTGCCTCGTTCCCGCCGACGGCTTCTACGCCTGGAAAGACGAAGGCGGACGCAAGCGGCCCTACTGCGTGCGTCCGCGCCATGGCGGACCGATCGCTTTTGCCGGGTTGTGGGAGACCTGGATGGGGCCGAACGGCGAGGAGATGGAAACGGCGATCATCGTCACCACCGCGGCCAAGGGGGAGCTTTCGGGTTTGCATGACCGCGTGCCGGTGATCGTGCCGCCCGCGGCATTCCATCTGTGGCTCAACTGCAGCGAGGTCGATGCGACGACCGCCGCTGGCGCGCTGTTCGTGCCGCCGCCGGAGGGACTGCTCGAAGCCTACGAGATTTCGCCTGCGGTCAATCGCACCGAAAACGACGGACCCAATCTGATCGCGCCGGTTGCGCCGCCGGCGCCGGCCACTGTCGCCGAGGCCGCCGCGCCGCTGCGGACCAAGCGCGCGCGCAAGAAGGACGAGCGACAGCACTCGCTGTTTTAACCGCCCCCACCAGCGCGCTTAAGCCACGTGTCCCGGATGCGGTGCAGCGTGTAGCGCGTCAGCGCGGAACGGTGCGCCTCCTAAGCACAGCTACAGCACCTTGCCCGGATTGAGGATGCCCTTGGGATCGAGCGCGCGCTTGAGCGTGCGCATGAGGTCGTAGGCGACCGGGTCCTTCACCTTGGGCAGCAGGTCGCGCTTCATGACGCCGATGCCGTGCTCGGCGGAGATCGAGCCGCCGTGTTTGGCCACCACGGCGAAGACCGCCGCGTTGACCTCACCCCAGTGGCTGAGGAACTCGGCCTTGTCCGCGCCCACCGGTTGCGCGACGTTGTAGTGGATGTTGCCGTCGCCGAGATGGCCGAAGGGCAGCGGCCGGGCCGCGGGAATGAGCTTGGCGACGGCGGCGTTCGCCTCCGCGAGAAAGGCCGGCACGGCGGATACCGGCACCGAGACGTCGTGCTTGATCGAGCCGCCTTCGTGGCGCTGCACCTCGCCGAACATTTCGCGGATGCGCCAGAACATCTTGGTCTGGTCGAGGTTCTCCGCGATGGTGGCGTCTTCGACGAGGCCCCGCTCGAGCCCGTCGGCCAAAATGTCTTCCAGCACCGCGCGCAACCCCGAGCGGGCCGGTGACGAGAGCTCGATGAGCACGTACCACGGGTGCGGTTGCGGCAGCGGATCGCGGCAGCCGGCGCCGTGGCGAAGCACCATCTCGATGCCGAGCCGCAGCATCAATTCGAAGCTGGTCACGTTGCCCGTGGCGCGCTCGTTCGCAAGCCCGAAAAGGTCGAGCGCGGCCTGCGGCGACGGCACGCCGACAAAGGCCGTCTCCACGGAGCGCGGGCGCGGCACGAGCCGCAGCACCGCCGCGGTGATGACCCCGAGCGTGCCTTCGGCGCCGATGAACAGGTCCTTGAGGTCGTAGCCGGTGTTGTCCTTCTTGAGTTTGTTGAGGGCGTTGAGCACGCGCCCGTCGGGGAGCACCACCTCGATGCCGAGCGCATGCGAACGCGCGATTCCATAAGCCAGCGCGGCGGTGCCGCCGGCATTGGTCGAAAGATTGCCGCCGATGGTGCAGCTGCCCTCGGACGGCAGCAATTGCGGATAGAGCCGGTCGACCGCGGCGGCCGCCTCGCGCGCCTTGAGCAGCGTCACGCCGGCCTCGCAGGTCATGGTGTTGGAGACCGCATCGACCTCGCGCACGCGGTCGAGGCGGTTGAGCGCAAGCACGATCTCGCCGTGCTGCGGGATCTGTCCGCCGACCAGCCCGGTATTGCCGCCCTGGGGCACGATCGCGGTCGAGGTCTCGTTTGCGAGCTTGAGGATCGCGGAGACCTCGGCGAGCGAGCCCGGCCGCAGCACCACGGGGCTTGCCCCGCGGAACATGTCGCGCGGCTCGGTGAGGTAGGGCGCCTGCGCCTCTCGATCGGTGATGGCGTTTTTGTCCCCCACGATCGCGACGAAGCGCGCCAGCAGGTCGGCGGCGAGCAGCTTGGGAGGCGTCTCTGCAATGTTCATCGCGCGAGCTCGGTCAAGTCGTTGCGCGATGGCGACTATAGACCATGTTCATTTGTCCTTTGATGCATAATCGTCCCGCGCACTCGGTCTGCTCCCCTCCCCCTTGCGGGGAGGGGTTGGGGGTGGGGGTCGGAGCCTGTGGACACGCCTCGCGCAACAACAACGACCCCCACCCCGCCCGCCTTCGCTGCGCTTCGGCGGGCGACCCTCCCCACAAGGGGGAGGGTAGGACGGAGTTCGCTGCTTGCGCTCAGTCCAGCTCGCCTGGATACGTCGTAGCGCGGCGGCTCAATGAATGCGCGCCTCACGCGCGCGGCGCCGCGGCCCGTTCGAGGCGGTCGTTGATCGCCTCGCCCAGGCCCGCGCGCGGGACCGGCATGACGGCGATGGCCGCTGCGCCCGAGGCATCGAGCGCGCGCAGGTGGGAGAAGAGATTGGCCGCGGCCTCGATGAGATCGCTGCGCGGCGAGAGGTTGAGCACGGCGCGCGCAGCCCCCTCCACGGCCGTCGGGCCGAAAGCGAGCAACGCCTCGTGCGCCTCGACGTGCCGCGCGTTGAGCCGCAGCGGCGCCCGCGGGGCGTAATGGGAGGCGAGCGCGCCGGGCGCGATCGGCAACTCGTCGACATGCGCCGGCGGCGCGACCGGCCCTTGCGCCAGCTTCACCAGCCGCTCGATGTCCGCGCGCGGGAGCGCCCCGGGCCGCAACAGCACCGGTCGATCGAGGCAGGCAATGATGGTCGATTCGAGTCCCATCGGCGTCGGTCCGCCGTCGAGGATCAGCTCGATGCGCCCGCGTAGGTCAGCCAGCACGTGCTGCGCGGTCGTGGGCGAGACGTGCCCCGAGCGGTTGGCCGACGGCGCCACCACTGGCCGGCCGAAGGCGACGAGAATGGCACGCGCAACGGGATGGCTGGGCACGCGCACGGCGATGGTGTCGAGGCCGGCGGTGGCGAGCTCCGCGACCGGACAGTCCGCGCGCTTGGGCAGCACCAAGGTGAGTGGCCCCGGCCAGAACGCCGCGGCGAGCCGCTGCGCGGCCGAATCGAAGCGCGCGAGCGCGCGCGCGGCGCCGGCGTCGGCGACATGGGCGATGAGCGGATTGAACGAGGGGCGGTCCTTGGCCTCATAGAGGCGCGCGACCGCCGCGCCGTCCGTGGCGTCGGCGCCGAGCCCGTAGACGGTCTCGGTCGGAAACGCGACCAGGCCCCCCGCGGCGAGGGTGCGCGCCGCGCGTCCGACAGCGCCAGGCATGATGACGTCCGGCTCGATCTTGAGCACCTGGGTCGCAGGTTGCGCGGTCATATCTTTTGCTTCGGCTGCGTGCTTGCGGCCCTTTACCGACGCGGGTTATAAGGCGGGCCTTCAGGCGGAGTGTAGCGCAGTCTGGTAGCGCACCTCGTTCGGGACGAGGGGGTCGCAGGTTCAAATCCTGCCACTCCGACCATCTTTCTCAAGCATAGATCGATCATGGGGCCTGATATGGGGAACGAAACCTATGATTTGGGGGCGCCACAATGGCTGTTCCCGCCTACTCGTTAAACCGCGACTCGACTCGTTTGCGCGTCGAGTTTCCAACTGAGCCGCCTATCGGCATTGAACTCGACGCGGACGAAGTTGACGATCTTATCGCTCATCTCGCCGAGATGCGGGCAGCAATGAAGCCCCCGGTTGCGATGGCCGATCCTGATCCGGGCACGCGAGTAAAGTTCGCAACCGCAGGAAGATTTTACGTTCAGCCACGACCTGCGGAGAGAGATCTGGTAATTGCCTTTCTGCATCCTGGCTTGCGATGGGTAGGAATGCTGTTTGGTCGGAAGGAGGCGGAGCATCTGATCGACACCATCCGCGATCATCTTCCGGCCCCGAGTTAAGTCGCCCTCATGTCAAAGAGGACGCGCGCCACTGTTGCGCTGGATAAGGCTGGCATCAATTTCACGCTCCACAGTTACGACTACGATCCGATGCAGAACGCGTCGGTCTGCAAGCTGCGGAGGCTCTCGGCATAGAGCCTCGGCGCCTCCTGAAGACCCTCATGGTTGAGGTCGACGGCGCCCCGCGCAGCCGTGCTCGGCCCTGTGCTTCATGCGGCCGTGGTGATCCCGATAGGCGCGAGGAACCGCGCTCGCTCGCGCTTGAGAACTTCGAGGCCCGCATTGAGCGGTGCTGAAATACGGAAGGCCCCAGGGAGCGCGCACGCCACCACCGGGGCCTTGCCTTGGCGCTCTCAGTCTCCCAGGGGCTGAGGTTGGGGACTCTTCGACAGCGCCTGAGGGGTTATCGCATGAGGCGCAGCAGCAGACCATCGCCAACGCGATCACGTTATCGGATCGCCATGCTGATACCGACGAGGCATAGGCAATCTGCAAGGGCGGATCGAACGGCTACTTTGACTGTGGCCAGCGGCCTGCTGCTCGTTCTTGGGCTCTTTGGGCGAGCCGCTCGTAATCATCGGCGTTGTTGAGGATTGTGCGCTTCGTTTCGGGGTCGGCTATCTGCTCCGCGAGAGCGCGAGCTTCCTTAGCGCGGTCGAGCCAGTGCTTGGGATCGTTGATTGAATAAAGGGGCATTAAGTTGCTACCCGCCCCAGCGGTTTCACGTCCACATAACTCACGCCCTTACCAGCAGGTTGCACTGACTTAGCAAACCACTGGCTACCGTGCGGCATGTTGATACCGCGAGCGTTGAAGTATCAGCAATTTAAGGGACGTAGCACCCGCGCGCGTTTGGAAGATGCTCACTGATGGGCGAGCGTGGCCCGTTGCACGCGAGGCCTCATTACACCATTCGTTAACTGTCTCGTGCGCACCGTCACGGGACGGGTCTCGTGGCGCATCGCGTGACCCTCTTGAGCACTCCGATGACACTGGGGGTCACATGACGACACTCTCACTGGGGCAAGCAGCACGGCTGACAGAACACGGCAAGATGATACTCGCTCGCGCAATCTCTGGTCAGCTCTTCGCGGGCAGTAAGGAAGACGGCGGTAATACCAGTGACGGGGCCGAGGTGGCGCGTGTCTACCCGTTCCCGGTTCCTAGCGAGACAACGGCAGAGTTGCGCACCCGTCTCGCCCTGGCCGAGGAGCGGTTGTCCGAGTTGAAGGCGATGCTTGAGGACATGCGACGTGACCGCGATGCTTGGCGCGAACAAGCGCAGACGCGCCTGCTACCGGCGCCTGCGGCATCGATGTCATGGTGGCGATGGCTGCGAACCACCGGATGAGGAGGCACATGTTATGGAACCTGGGAAGCGGGCTCTAGCTCTAGGCATCATCGAAAGTGAAACCCGCGATCTCGTTCACGCAGAGGTGTCTTCAACGCCCAAGTCCGAAACTGACGTGGAGATTGCGCTACTTGTTCAGAAGATCGGAGCTACATCGATTGCAGAAATCGAAAAAATGATCGGGGAGTTGCAAGAGGCAAAAGATTTTCTGCAATCCGAGGGGGAGCGAGTTCAGCGCGAGACGGAGCACTACACCAACCTCACTCAGATGGCTTCGGCGTCCGTAAAAATCATCTCTGATACCGTCGCCGGATGGCGTGAAGCGGGCCACCCCTTACCAAACCAGTCGAGCGCTCGACCGGACTGAGGAGGCGAAGGCGCTGCGGGAGCGATATGGGGTCACGCAGCTTGAGAACGCCAAGACCCCCCCTGAGCCCTCATTCGGTCTCGCGCGCAAACGTCGCGACGCTACCGGCAGGTGGCGAGACGAAGCGCCTCAGAGCGTGCGCTCAGGATAGCTCCAGGAGGCCGTAGGAAGCTTCTGCTTGGCGTCGCTGGGTGACAGGGGTCCGCGTATCTGGGGTCCCATCTGCTACTGCTAGACCAGTGATTTCATTAGGGCTATCAAAACGCTGTTCTGTGGCGACGTTCTCCGAATGGCAAAATGAAACAACAACAGCGGGCTTTAACGGGATTTTTGGAGTTACCCCCGGTGCCTTCGCGTCCCATTTCGGCCTCGACGGGGAGGCTCATTTGCGACGACGCTTTCGTGCTCGTCGCCTGTGCGCTTCAGACGCGAGGGTAACGGGCAATGTGACTGGGTCAGGAGCTGACAATGCTCGGGAAGGACGTTGTGGACGCAGAGCTTAAACGAGGCTTCGGGCTGTCGATAAAAGAAATCGAGCCGTTCTTGAGAGCTGGGGGCGACGCTGCCGAAATGAAGTTTATGGAATGCTGCCATTACTTGTGGAAGGTTGACGGAGCAGAATTGATAGAGCCCTTTATCGTGGCGGTTTTTAACAAATTACCAGAGAAGTCACGCTGCGTTCTCTTCCAGCGAATATTGACGATTGTGTACTTGGCACAAGATGGCGAGCGACTACCAACGCCTCCAGAATGATGCCGCCGAAGCAGTCGGCCGCTCATGCGGTCACAGCGTTCGATGGCATCGAATGGTTAAGGTGGGTGGATCGTGAAGTCAGTTTGAAAAAGCCGGCTCTCGCATTCCAAGGCAAGACCGCAAAGATGATGCGTCCAGCCGACGCCGAACGGCTGACCGGCTACCGCATCGGCGGAATCAGTCCTTTCGCACAGAAGAAGCGCGTTCCTATTGCCATCGAGGAAGCAGCCCTGCGCGAATCAACCGTATTCCTCAATGGCGGCCAACGTGGCTTGCAGATAGAGCTCGAGCCAAACGATGCCCGCAAAGCGCTTGATGCCATTGTTCGACCGTTGACTGCTTGAGCGCGTCTTGACTGCGCGGCATTGCCTCTGGTCCGTTCCTGGCACCACACGGACGTGTCGAGGTAAGCTCGCGCATGTCTGCTGAGCGACGAAGCCGACCTAACCCCGTGGGGTTTGACCCTGCCGAAGTTGACGGGCGACCTAATCGAGCACGAGATCGACGCACCCCCGGCAGTCCGAGCGAAAAGGCATAACACTATGACCGATGATCTCAAATTCCAGTTGCGCCTGACGTTGAGCGACGAATACGCGCACGTGGCGCGGAACGATCCGGAAGATCCATCGATTTCTAGGCTGACGGATATATTGAACAGGCATGATGCTGTCCTGAAATGTCAGTTCGATGCTTTCGCAGGTTATGTCAGCGAGGCTGAGGCCAACGGCATCGAAAATTTCCCCCTTTATGAGTGGACCAAGAAAACTATCGACGACCCTGCCAAGAAGACAAAATACACCAAGTCTTTTGCGCTTTATGTCGGCGGCAAGGAGGTTTACGAGAAGGATAAAGCGGACGCGTTAGAAGCGGAGCTGAAGCCTTTGGTCGGAGGTCCCATCGTCGCCAAGATGTTCAAATACGATACCGACCCGGCCCATAATCCACAGCCGCCGCGCCAAAGACAGAATAAATCCTAGCGGCTGCAACGGCCGCGATCGCACGACATCATCTCATGTTCACCAGCGCGAAGGCGAAGTCCCGCCCGCGGCCGCGCTTCATCGCTTGGTCGATCCAGACCATAGCGAACGGCTCCAGCAGGCGCGCGTTCTTCAACGGGCCGGCATCAACTGGCTCGAAACCGAGCTTACCGACGAGCTGCATCACTTCCGGTTTCCGGCCGGCATCGTCGCCGGCAACCAGCATGACGGGCTTGATCGGATAGTCGGCCGCCTTGGCCATATTGCCGGCACCGGTCGTGTTGAGCGTCTTGAAGACAAAGGCGCCCGATGCCCAGCTCGCGACCTGCTCGCCGGCAGAGGTGTTGAAACCGAGGACAAGTTGCAAGCCGTCGGGGCCCATGCCCAATGGGTTCGTGCAGTCGATCACGATCTTACCCGCGAGGCTGCCCAGGCTCTTAATCGCCGCCTCCGCCGCGGACCAGGGCGTCGCGATCACGACGACATCGGCCTCCTTGACGGCTTCGGCTGGCGCTTTGACGCGCTCCTTGGGTAGCGCCGCATGTTTCGGATCGGCGGGATTGCGCAGTCCCCAGATCACGTCCTCGCCATGCTTGATCCAGGCTCGCCCCAGCGTCGCGCCAACCGATCCGGCGCCAATGATAGCGATACGCATGAATACCTCCTGGTTTCGCGCGAGGCAGCGCTCATCAAAACCGAGACGCCAAAAATGGCCATCGTTAGCCCCTGCGTCCAGGAGCCCGGTTGATTTTTTTGCGAGAGCGGCCGCCATGATGGATAATTCGCAACTTCGAGTATCGTGCGCGTCGCTCGGCAGGCGGAGGAACGGCGATGGAAATGCGGGTGTTCGGGCGCACCGGAATGCGGCTCTCAGTGCTGGGCTTCGGCTGCGGCGCTGTGGGTGGACTGATGGTACGCGGCGATCCGCTCGACCAGGAGCGCATCATCGCGCGGGCGATCGCCGCTGGTGTGAACTACTTCGACACAGCGGTGCAATACGGCAACGGCGAATCGGAAAAGAACCTCGGCCGCGTGCTGCAAAGGCTCAAGCCGGCCAACGTGGCCGTCGGCACCAAGGTGCGACTTCCAAGCGGCGACTTCGGACGCATTGCCGACGCCGTGGCGAAGTCGCTCGAAGGCAGTCTGGCGCGACTACGCCTCGATCGGATCGATATCTTCCACCTGCACAATGCGATCACCGAGACCGGCGGCGGGGAATCGCTCGGCGTCCGACAGGTGCTCAGTGATGTAGTGCCGGCGTTCGAGCGGCTGCGCCAGCAGGGCAAGACGCGCTTTCTTGGGCTCACCGCAATCGGCGACACGGCGGCCCTGCATCAGGTCATCGATGCGCGCGCCTTCGACAGCGCTCAGGTGGCTTACAATATGCTCAATCCGTCCGCGGCCGCCGAGTTGCCGGCGAATTATCCGGCACAAGATTATGGACGGCTGTTCGATCATACCAGGGCGGCCGGCGTCGGCGTCGTCGGCATCCGCGTGCTCGCTGGCGGCGCGCTGTCCGGATCGGCCGAGCGTCATCCGATTGCGAGTCCTCCGCCCGAGCCGATCGGCTCGGCTATGAGCTACGACGCCGATGTCGTGCGCGCCCGCCGTCTTATGCCGCTGGTCAAGGAGGGGTTTGCCGCGAGTCTGACCGAAGCCGCCACCCGGTTTGCGCTCTCGCATCCGGCGATGGGCACCATCCTGGTCGGTATGGCAACGCCGCAACAGTTCGAGGATGCACTCGCCGCGGTCCAAAAAGGCCCACTGCCGCCCGCCGCGCTCGACCGGGTGTCGGTACTGCAACGGGCATTCGCCGGCGAACCACGTTGATCGCCGAGATTGCCGACCGCGGAAGAACCGGCGCCTTGAACTTACGGTCGGTCAACTCGGTCGAGTCTGACCCTAAGCAGACTTCGCATTTAGTGCTCGGCTTTGATCCAGTCGTAGCTTTCTCCTCTAGTTTGCCTAAAAGTCTATCAGTTGGAGTGAACACAATAGCCGGCAAGACGTCCAAGGAAACATCGCTTAATTGGATTACGACGATCCTCCTCACCGTCTTGAGCGGCGGGAAGTCGGTTGCATTGGCGGCCACCGCCCGCCGCCAATGCCGCCGGCTCATTCAAGCTCACGAGGGCGTCGTCGATTCGAAAAGCTTGACCGGCCCCTTGATCGCCTTCCAGGCGAAATGTCCACCGGCCATGTACCGCGCGTCAAATCCTGCCTTGCGCAAGGTTGCCGCCGTTTGGCATCCGACGTGAAATCCATAGACGCAAAACGTGACGACCGGCGCGGTCTTCGAGAGCTCGCTGATCCACTCGTCGACCCGGTCGGGGTCGCGCCAAACCGCTCCCTCCATCATGTCCTGGGCACGACTGCTGGAGTGCCGGGGCCGCGTATCGATAATCTGCACCGGCGTTCCTGAGTCGAGCATCGCCTTCACCTCATCGACCGTAACGGAGGGAAGATCGCCGAACTGCTTCTGCTCGAGCGGACGCGGCGGCTTCACCCCGACAGCGTCCTCGTAACGGCCCTGCACGGCGCTCCAGTCGATGTTGCGCATGAACGCCGCCACATAGGCGACCGTGTTAGCGCCGAAGTCGAGATGATACGCGTGCTCGTACATGTCGAGCGCGAGCACCGTGATCGCGCCGGCGACGGCCTGGCTGCCGTCGGAGATGCTCTGATTGACGAGCCTGCCCGCGCGCGGCAGCCAGCTCAGCAGAACCCAGCCGGAGCCCCCATCGAGCGAATTCGCCAGCGCCACGAATTCGCGGCGCCAGCGATCGACCGAGCCGAAATCGCGCGCGAGCGCATTCGCCATGACTTCCGGTACGGCGCGCCCGTCTCCGCCAAGGCTCGCAAAGTACAATTCGTGCAATGCCAACGAATTCAGCGCCGCCGCCTCGTCCTGCTTCAGGCGGCGGATGACATGCGCCGGCGTCGTGGCGGGATCGAGTGCTTCGAGCTCTTCGGAAATCGCGTTCAGGCGCGTGAAGGCGCCGCCATAGTTGTTCTCATAGTGGCTCTCGATGAGCCGTGGCGTGATGCCCAAAAGAGTCCAAGGCCGGCAGAACAGGGGTGCGATCTGATATCTCATGTTGACGTCTCCAGGAAGTCGCCGCGGGTGCCTGGACGTCGTTATGCCCAACGCAGCCGCGCTTCGCCGCGGCGACGTCGCCTCGGCCCGCTTTGGACCGGAATTCGGGAAACGACACGGATTTCTCCTTGACGGAAAAGACCCAGAATCCTGGGCATTCCGGCGTTCATGGCATCGATACTGTATCAAGTGATCAGTGACATGCAACACATGTATCATCAAATTGACGTGTATGGACTCCGTGGCTCAACGGGTACAAGTATCTGTAATTACGAGAGAAAGCCTGATTAGCGCCGATTGCGGCGACAGGCTCTCCGCGACGGGCGGGTGACAACAACCATCAAGAAAGCGACAACCATGAAGAAGAGGACGAGCGGCTCGATGATTTCCCCTACGGCACGAAGCTGCCGATCTCGGCTCTGCGACATCACGGCAGATATTGAGGGTACAACAGACATGTCATGGACGTCGCGGGACAGGCCAAGGTGCGTGCAAGCTTCAATTGGGTCCTCGGTGCACAGTCTTGAACGACTGGAGCGCTGGCGGCACGCCCGCTAAGCGGGTTCGACATGCCCGTCGGCGAGATGGAAGTCGAGGGGCATGCCAGTCTGTTGTCCTTTCTTGGTGCGTCGCCGAAGGGCACTACGTCGTTGGGTGACTGTTCCGGCCGTTTGCGGCTCTGCCCCGGGCTGGTCATTTGGACGCAACGAGCGTTGCAATCGATTGAAGCCCCGCGTCGGTGACGCGGCCCCGTTAGCTATGCACTCTTGCGTGCGCTGGAGCACCGCAGCGGGTTTTTGGAGTACGGTGCGGCTCTTGAAGAATAGTACGATCGATACGAATGCACAGATGGAAATCAGTATATTAGCGACGACGCTGAACAGCAGATGCTCCCAACCGGGACCATCTTGCGGACGCACGCGCAGATATTCGTACAAGAAGGTCATATCGTACAAGATGGCGAGGAAACCCACCACACCTGCAATCGCGGAAAGTGTGCTCGTGAAGGAGAGGCCGCGCCGGGGAGCGTCGACGGCGCAAGATGCTAGATACCACGTGGTGAACAGGCAGACTGCAACCGGAATGAATGACTGTATCAGCGGGAGCATCAATCTGGCGGCTGACAGGGCGTCTTTTGAGATGTGAAAGGTGCTGCCATACTCGGAGAACAACTGCGCAATCTTGACCAGAATTGTAACACCGATGCACAGACCGAACACGGAAGCACCGGAACGAAAGAAGCCGATCAGGTCGATGTTCGATGCGGAGGACCGGGACGGCCCTGAGTGCCGCGTCTGCGGCGACTCGTTCGGCGCTAGCAAGCTAACGGCCACTATCAGGCAAACAAAGATAGGAGGCACGATCGTCCAGAGCTCGCTGCCAACATTGTCGAGATTGTTGGGCCAAAGGCTCTGATCGAGGGACTTCCCGAACAGGCGCGCAACTGGTCCTGCAAGCAGGGCGAAAACGTGTGCGATCGTCAAGATGCAGATGGAAAACAGCATACCGCTCGCCGCGAGGCCGGTGACAAAGTATCCGAAGTTGCTGAAGCGAGGCCTTGAAGAGGGAACTCCAATGGCATCGGCGACCTTGACCAGGGCTCTCGTCCCGGACTGCCGCATCACCGCGACCAGCGTGCAAAAGATAATTCGCTCGATGAGCCCCCGTAACTCCTTCGCCGAGCTCTCCTTGATTGCGTTATCAAGGGCGCCCGGATCTCCGAGATCGAGCCGCTCGAGCTGTAGTTTGTAAAAAGCGAGGTCGCCGTAGGTTTGCACAGTCGAGAAGACATTGCCGCTGACGAGGTTTCGCACTTCTCTTGCCAGAAGCCGTTTGTCTGCCGCCGCGCGAGCCTCGACTGCGCTCGCCAGCCTCTCGGCGAGGTCGATGAGGCGTCTAGGTACCTCGATCTGATCGTGGAAAAAGTCCCGTTGGGCCTCTCCGAAGCGCGAAAACACGGGAACGATTGGTTGAGTCAGGCCGATGAATAAGGCGGCGACGTAGAGCGGATACGGAACTCCCTGAATTGTCTTGTCGGCATCTACATAGCCAAGCAGCTTTGCCGCTCCCTGTAGGATGTCGGGAGACAGTTGGCAGGCCAAGTAGTAGGCGGTCAGGCTCACAGCGAGGAACGCGAGAAGTGCGACGTGATAGGCGTAAGGTCCGACGAAATCCCTGACTTTCGCGCCTGGCAGCAGCGCCAGGTAGCGGCCAGTAACCGGGTTACCGAGATTCAACTCGCCGAACTTGGTTGCGTGGACGAGGGTGACGAGCACCGCCCCAAGCAGAAAGGATTGGTCCTGCAACGTGGCCCACATGGCGCCCTCCGTTGCTAACATCGGCCATTAGGACAGAATCGTTGCGCTACGATCATTCGACCTTCCGACGAAGGGTCGATGGATTGGATCGCTGACTCTTTCGCGGCGGCGATGACGACTGTAACAAAGAGCATTGCTGCGAGTACCACTTTCATTTCAGCCTCCGTAATTTCCGCCCGCCTGGAAAGCTAAAGAAGTTGGCTCGTGACTTGTAACCGGCCTTTGAACCCACGGGTGTGAACTGGTTCACTCTCCGACGACAATTCTGCTGCCGTCGCTGCACTTCGACGGAGCACCCGCGACACAAGCGTCGTTGCGGTGTCGCCTTCTGGCATAACGCGCCAGACGGGGGCGCATTGAATTTGCGGTCGGTAATTGACCTACTGCGGACATGAATGGCCGTGTCGGCTCGACCAACTCGGTCGAGTTTCACCCAAAGGCCGCGACATCTTGTCCGCGGCGCCCGCTTCGCTTGGCGATATTGC
>WNGF01004611.1_pt1 | contig 28348 bp, 26 predicted proteins | sample 5400641 | NCBI WGS metagenome assembly WNGF01 (sample SAMN13153371, study PRJNA577476) | soil metagenome | isolation source: 80 cm soil or saprolite under grassland replicate 2 | place: USA:California | collected 2016-06-15 | reverse complement strand
GCCGCGCGCGGGGGCCGCGCGCGCGCTCCGGGTCGAGCGCGCCCTCCGGTTGGAAGCCGCATACCAGGCCACACCTGGGCGCCTCCGCCCGCGCGGGTCGCGGCGCAACGCCCCGACTCCACTCGGCATTGCGGCGATTTGTCGCGCCGCCCAGACGCTCCGGGCCCGCGCACCGGGCGCGGGTCCACCGGGACCCGGGGTGCGAATCACCTGCGCTTCTTCGCGCCACCCCTGCGATCGGGCGCGGCCGAGCCGCCCTCCGATTCGACCCTGGGCCCGCGATCGACGCGGTTCGAGAAGGTCGGCTCGGGTGAAGCCGACCGGACGCCGGGCTCGAGCTCCGCGGGGCTCTTCACCTCGATCACCTCGGGCTGCGCCGGCGTCCGCGCGGCCTCCGCGTGCCCGCCCTCCCGGTGCGCCGCCCGCCCCGGCGACCGGCGGCCGAGCGCTCGGCGGACGAGCGCCGCGCCCGCGACGGCGGTCGGGAGCCGCGCGAGCCCGCGGCCGAAGGCCGCCCGCCACACGAGGAAGCCGCCTGCCGCCGCTGCCACCCACCGCGCCGGATCCCGCGTCCGCTCCGCCGTCGCCGCCATGCCGGCACCCCCGCCTTGCGAGATGCGCATCGCGGCCAGCGCCGGCACGCACGCTGCGCGCTGCGCTCGTTCGTCCGGTGCGCCGCGACGCCCTTGAACGGCGGCGGCCGGCGCGGTCGAATCGACGTCATGCACCTCTTCGCCCCGCTCAGCCTCCGGTCGGTCACGCTCCGCAACCGCATCGCGGTCTCGCCCATGTGCCAGTACTCGGCCGTCGACGGGCGCGCGAACGACTGGCACCTCGTCCACCTCGGGGCGCGCGCCGTGGGCGGCGCCGGCCTCGTCGTGTTCGAGGCGACTTCGCGGAGGGCCACCCCCCTCCGACCGCCCTCGACGAGCGCGCGATCCGCGCTCTCGTCGAGGCGTTCGCGGCTGCGGCGCGCCGCGCCCGCGCCGCGTGTTTCCGCGCGCTCGAGGTGCACTGCGCGCACGGGTACCTCATCCACCAGTTCCTCTCGCCGCTGTCGAACCGGCGCGAGGACCGGTACGGCGGCTCGTTCGAGAACCGGACCCGGCTCGCGCGCGAGGTGGTCTCGGCCGTGCGCGCGGCCTGGCCGGAGGAGCTGCCGCTCCTCGTCCGCATCTCCGCGACGGACTGGGTCCCGGGCGGATGGGACCTCGAGCAGTCCGTCGAGCTCGCGCGCGCGCTCGGGCCGCTCGGCGTGGACCTCGTCGACGTCTCCTCCGGCGGGCTCGTCGCGACCGCGAAAGTCCCGGTGGGTCCCGGCTACCAGGCGGAATTCGCCGAGCGGATCCGGCGCGAGGCGCGGATCGCGACCGGTGCGGTCGGGATGATCGTGTCGCCCGAGCAGGCGGACCATATCGTGCGGAGCGGCCAGGCCGACCTCGTGCTGCTCGCGCGGGAGATGCTGCGCGACCCGCACTTCCCGCTCCGCGCCGCGAGGGCGCTCGGACACGAGGGCGCGTGGCCGAAGCAGTACGTTCGCGCGAGGTGAACCTTTACGCGCGCCCCTCGGCGGGCGCCGCGCCGTCGCGCTCCTCGGTCGAGCCCTCCTCCACGCGCCGTCCGCCCTTCTCGAGGGACCAGCCGGTCGCGAGCCCGAGCACGAACCAGCCGAGGACGAGCGCACCGATCGCGAAGATCGTGTCGCCGGGGACGCGGAGCCAGCGGAGCGCGTCGAGCGTGGGCTGCTTCATGAACTCGGCGCTCCGTGCCCACCAGGTGCCGGTCTCCACCGCCGCCCACGTCTGGAGGATGCCGACGGGCAGGAGCGACAGGACGACCATGAGCGCGAGGCCGGCGTTGATGAGCCAGAAGGCGGCGGCGACCGGGGCAGTGCGCCACGCGGCGCCCGGCCGGAGCGCCCGCAGGCAGAACAGCATGAGGCCGATGGCGAGCATCCCGTAGACGCCGAAGAGCGCGGTGTGGGCGTGGACCGGCGTCGTGTTGAGCCCCTGCATGTAGTAGAGCGCGATCGGCGGGTTGATGAAGAAGCCGAAGAGCCCGGCGCCGACGAGGTTCCAGAACGCCACCGCGACGAAGAAGGAGATGGGCCAGCGGTAGGCGGCGAGCCAGGTCTGCGCGCGAGAGAGGCGGATGTTCTGCCAGACCTCGAGCCCCACGAGCGCGAGCGGCACCACCTCGAGTGCGCTGAAGACGGCGCCGAGCGCCATGACGGACGCGGGCGTCCCGGTGAAGTAGACGTGGTGGAACGTGCCGATGATCCCGCCGGCGAGGAAGATCGTAGTCGAGAAGAAGGTGGCGCGCGTCGCCTTGTCGACGTGCAGCAGGCGAAGCCGCACGAACAGGAACGCGATCACCACCGTCGCGAAGACCTCGAAGAAGCCCTCCACCCACAGGTGGACGACCCACCAGCGCCAGTACTCCGCGACCGCGAGGTTCATGCGGCGCCCGACGAGGAGGGCCGCGCCGTAGAACAGGGCGATCGCCGCCGAGGAGAGGACGAACAGGAAGAGCAGCGCCCGCGACTCCGCCGGCCGCCGCAGCGCCGGCCAGAGGGCGCGCACCATGAGGAAGAGCCAGAGTAACAGGCCGACGAAGAGGAGCAGCTGCCAGAAGCGGCCGAGGTCCACGTACTCGTACCCCATGTGGCCGAACCACCACCACGCGTCGCCGGAGAGGCGGTGCTCGATCGAGAGCCACTCGCCCGCGAGCGACCCCACGACGATGAGGAGGAGCGCGGCGAACAGGAGGTTCACGAGGGCGCGCTGCCCGCGGGGCTCGGCGCCCGAGACGGCCGGCCCGACGTAGAGCCCGGTCGCGAGCCAGGTCGTCGCGATCCAGAAGATCCCGAGCTGCGTGTGCCAGGTGCGCGCCACCGAGTACGGCAGCACGCGCGCGAGGGGGATCCCGTAGAACCCCGAGCCCTCGACGCCGTAGTGCGCGGCCACCGCCCCGAGCGCGATCTGCACGACGAGGAGCGCCGCCGCGACCCAGAAGTACTTCACGGTCGCGCGCTGGCTCGGGGTGGGCGCGAGGCCGAACAGCGGGTCGCGCGCGGGGTGCGCGTCGACCGGCTCGGGCTCGGCGCGGCGGCCCTGGTACCACGCGAGCGCGCCGATGCCGGCGAGGAGGAGCACGAACGACGCGACGCTCCACACGACGGCGCCGCCCGTCGGGCGGTTCCCGACGAGCGGCTCGTGCGGCCAGTTCTGGGTGTACGTGACGCTCTCGCCCGGGCGGTAGGTGACGGCCGCCCAGCTCGTCCACCAGAAGAACGCGGCGAGGTCGCGCAGCTGCGCGGGGTCCGCGAGCGCGCCCGCCGGGATCGCGTAAGCGTCCCGCCCGTTCGTGAACACGTCGGCGTAGTGGGCGAGGTTCGACTCGAACGCGACGGCGCGCTCGGGGCCGATCGCGAGCTCGCCGGTCCCGGGGTCGTGGCTGTTCTCGTGGAGGGCGGCGGAGAGCCGCTCGCGGAGCGCGGCCTGCCGCTCGCGAGGGAGCGCCGCGTAGCTCCCGACCCCCTCCGCCCGCGCCCATCGATCGAGGATCGAGAGCGCCTCCCGGTGCAGCCAGTCCGCCGTCCAGTCCGGCGCCACGTACGCGCCGTGGCCCCAGATCGAGCCGACCTCCTGTCCCCCGATCGACTGCCAGACGTTCTGGCCGCGGAAGATCGCCTCACCGTCGAAGAGCAACCTGCCGTCCGCCGTCACGACCCGCGACGGAACGGGCGGAGCCCCCTCGCCGATGCGGGGACCGAGTCCGCCGAGGATTGCAAACGACGCGGCGACGACGACGACGAGGGCGATCCAGTGACGCCGGTAGGTCATGCGGCCTCCCGACGAAAGCTGCGGCCCGTGCACCCCGTGGGCAGCGCAACCGCCCACTTCGCCAGCGAAACGGTAGAATCGGGCCGCTTCCCCGGACTAGGAGACCCCCGTGCGCGTCGGTCGGTACGACATCGCGAGCGTCGTCGACGCATGGTTCGCGCTCGACGGCGGGGCCATGTTCGGCGTCGTGCCCCGGCCGCTCTGGGAGAAGGAGCTCCCGCCCGACGCGCGGAACCGCGTCCGGCTCGCCTGCCGCTGCCTCGTCGCCGTGGACCGTGCCGGCGGACGGGTGATCCTCGTCGACGACGGGATCGGCGACCGCTGGGACGCGCGGCGGGCGGACCACCTCGCGATCGACCGCTCGGAGGGCGGCCTCGACGCGGGGCTCGCGCGGCTCGGGCTGGCGCGCGAGGCGGTGACCGACGTCGTCCTCACGCACCTCCAGTCGGACCACGCCGGCGGGACCGTGCGCCGCGCCTCGGGCGGAGGCCTCGAGCTCGCCTTCCCGCGCGCGACGCACCACGTCCAGCGGCGTGCCTGGCAGCTCGCCCACGCGCCGTCGGAGCGGGACGCGGGCGCCTTCCGGCTCGAGGACTTCGAGCTGTTGCAGCACTCGAACCTGCTCCACCTCGTGGAGGGCGACGCCCGCCCCTTCCCCGACGTCGAGATCATCGCGTCGGAGGGCCACACCGCGGGGCAGCAGCTTCCGCGCTTCCACGGCGACGGCTCCCACGTCACGTTCTGCGCCGACGTCATCCCGACCCACGCGCACCTGCGGCCGAGCTGGGTCATGGCCTCCGACCTGCTGCCCGTCACGACCCTCGAGGAGAAGAAGGTGCTCCTCGCCGAGGCGCTCGAGGACGACGGCGTGCTCGTGTTCGAGCACGACCCCGTGATGGCGGCCTGTCGGCTCCGCGAGGACGACGACGGGCGTCCGGCGTTCCGGGAGGCGGTCGAGATCTGAGCCCAGGAGGCACTCCGGGCTGGCGCCCGGCGCCGCGCCGTCGTACGGAAGGCGATGCTCGAGCCCAAGGTCAAGATCAGCCGCCGCGGCGTGGAGCGGCTCCAGGGGGGCCACCTCTGGATCTACCGCGCCGACGTGGAGCAGGCCCCGCCGGCGCTCGAGGCGGGCGACGTCGTCGCGCTCGTCGACGGGCGCGGCCGCTTCCTCGCGAAGGCCTTCTGGTCGGCGCGCTCGAAGATCGCGCTCCGCGTGGTGACGCGCGACGAGGAGCCGGTAGACGAGGCGTTCTTCGCGGACCGGCTCTCCGCCGCGATCGCGCTGCGCGAGCGGACGTTCGGGGACGAGCGCTTCCTCCGGCTCGTGCACGGCGAGGCGGACCTCCTCCCGGGCCTCGTCGTCGACCGGTACGGCGACGTCGCGGTGCTGCAGACGCTCGTCCCCGCCACCGACCGGCGGAAGGCCTTCCTCGCAGACCTCGTCGCGAACGCGCTCTCGCTCCGGAGCGTCGTCGAGCGGAACGACGTCCGCGTCCGCGAGCTCGAGGGGCTCACGCAGACGAAGGGGGTCCTGCGCGGCCCCGATCCGGGGCCGATCGAGTACCGGGAGGGCGAGGTCCGGATGCGGGTGGACCTCCTCGCGGGGCAGAAGACCGGCACGTTCCTCGACCAGCGCGAGAACCACCTGCGCGCAGGCGAGTACGCGCGCGGCCGCTGCCTCGACTGCTTCAGCTACACGGGAGGGTTCGCGCTCCAGCTCGCCCGCCGCGCGGAGCGGGTGACCGCCGTCGAGATGCAGCCGAGCCCCTCGGTGCTCCTGCGCGAGAACGCGCTCCTCAACCGCGCGGAGAACCTCGAGGTGGTCGAGGCGAACGCGTTCGACTACCTGCGCGATCGCTCCGAGGAGGAGCCGGCGTTCGACCTCGTCGTCCTCGACCCGCCCGCCTTCGCGAAGAACAAGGAGTCCCTCCCCGCCGCGCGCCGCGGCTACAAGGAGGTGAACCTCCGCGCGATCCAGGTGCTGCGGCCCGGCGGCATCCTCGTCACGTCCTCGTGCAGCTACCACCTCTCGGAGGCGGCGCTCGAGGAGCTCGTGCTCGACGCCGCGAACGACGCCGGCCGGCGCATCCAGCTGCTCGAGCGGCGGGGGGCCGGGCGAGACCACCCGGTCCTGCTCGGCGTACCCGAGACGAGGTATCTCAAGTGCCTGGTCCTCCGAGTGGCCTAGCGCCCCGGGGTGGGGCTGCCCCCCGCCGCGCCAGCGCGGTACGATGCCCGGGCGTGTGACCGGGGGGCGCGCGTTCCGCCGACCGCAGCGTCGGTGGAGCGAGCGCTCCTGTCGTTCGGGAAGGAGACGCGTTGGCCGGAAGGGCGCAGCAGCCCGGAGAGCCTCTCGCCGCGCTCGCGGCGAGCCCGCTCCTCGCGCGGCTCGACGACGCGGAACGCGCGCGGCTCGTCGCCTGCCTCGAGGTCCGCGAGTACCCGGCGAGGACGCGCGTCCACGGCGACGGCGACGCCGGGAAGCACCTCTACCTCGTGCTCTCCGGCAGCGCGACCCTGCGCCGCGCGGGGCTCGCGCTGCGGCGGCTCGGATCAGGCGACTCCTTCGGCGAGCTCGCGCTCCTCGGCGGCCGGCACCGCGGCGAGACGGTCACCTCGGACGGCCCGCTCGCCGTCGCGCGGCTCTCGGTCGACCGCTGGGCCGACCTCGAGCGCGATGAGCCGCGGCTCGCGGTGAAGGTCGCGACCGGCGTCGCTGGGGCGCTCGCGGACGAGATCGCGGATCTCACGGGGGACGTCGGGCTGCTGCTGCGCGGCCGCTCGCTGCCGCGCGTGCAGGAGATCGCCGTGCGCATCGCCGGCGAGGAGCGCCGGGTGCGGACCGGGACGCGGCTGCAGGACCTGCTCCCCGCCGAGGTGGATGGCTCGGTCGTCGTCGCCGGGCTCCTCGGGCAGAAGCCGGTGTCGCTCTCGACGCCTGTCGTCACGGAGGCGGTGATCGCGCCGCTCACGGCGAGCCACTGGGAGGGCCGGCAAATCTACGCCCACTCGCTCGGGCTCCTTCTCCTCGAGGCGGCGCACCAGATCGCGCCGGGGCTCCGCGTTCGGATGGGCCCTTCGCGCGGCACCCATCAGGTCGTGGACATGCAGGGCGAGGGCGCGTCGGACCGCGCCGTGCTCGCCGAGCGGATCGCGGACGCGATGAAGAGGCTCGCCGCGCTCGACGCGCCGATCCGGCTCGAGTTCTGGGCGACGGACGAGGCGCAGAAGTGGTTCCGCGAGCACGGGTGGGACGACGCCTTCCGGCTGCTGCGCATCCGGCGGCAGGCGACGGTCCGGCTCGTCTCGTGCGGCGAGGTGTACGCGCTCTCGATGGGACCGCTCCTACCCTCGACGGGGCGGCTGCACGGGTTCCACCTCGTGCCGCACGAGGACGGGCTCGCGCTCGAGCTCGGGAAGGTCGACCCGCGGAACGGGAACGGGAACGGCCATCGCCCCGCGCCCGACCCGACCCCGGCCCGGAGCGGCGCAGCGGCCGGCGCTCCGGGCGGCGACATGCCCGCGGAGCACCAGCGCTGGCTCACGGCGATGGGCGTGACGAGCGTCGGCGCCTTCAACGAGCTCTGCATCTCCGGACAGGTATCGCAGCTCATCCGGGTCGCGGAAGGGTTCCACGAGAAGCGGATCGGGCAAATCGCCGATCTCGTCGCCGCGACGCGCGATCGGATCCGGATCATCTCCATCGCCGGCCCGTCGTCGTCCGGCAAGACGACCTTCATCAAGCGGCTCACGGTCCAGCTCCAGATCGACGGCGTGAACCCGGTCGGGATCTCGCTCGACGACTACTACGTCGACCGCGAGAAGACGCCGCGCGCGCCGGGCGGCGAATGGGACTTCGAGGCCCTCGAGGCGCTCGATCTCCCGCTGTTGCACGAGCACGTGCGCCGCCTCCTCGCCGGCGAGGCGGTGAAGACGGCGCACTACGACTTCCTCACCGGGAGGAGCCACCGCGACGGCGGCCCGACCATCGCGCTCCGCCCCGGCGACGTCCTCATGCTCGAGGGGATCCACGGCCTCAACCCGGGGCTCCTCGGCCCGATCCCGAAGCCGGGCGAGCTCTACCGGATCTTCATCCACCCGGCGACGTCGCTCCCCTTCGACCGGCTGACGCGGGTCTCGGCGACGGACCTCCGCCTCCTGCGCCGCATCGTGCGCGACCGCCACCAGCGCGGCTACGGCGCCGCGGAGAACATCGTGCGCTGGCCGTCGGTCCAGGCCGGCGAGCGCGAGCACATCTACCCCTACCAGGGCGAGGCGGACGCGGTGTTCGACGCCGCCCTCATCTACGAGCCGGCGGTGCTCAAGGTGTACGCGGAGCGGTATCTCCTCGAGGTGCCGCAGGACCATCCCGCCTACCCGACCGCGCACCGGCTGCGCTACCTCGTGGACCGCTTCGTCTCGATCTACCCCGACCACGTCCCGCCCACCTCGCTCCTCCGAGAGTTCATCGGCGGCAGCGGGTTCGAGTACTAGGAGCCCCGGACCGTGCACGACAGCGACCTCGCGCAGATCGTGACCGAGACGGTCGGGGCGCTGGTGCTCGTCCTCGACCGCGAGGCGCGCATCGAGCGCTGGAACGCGGCGTGCGAGGTGGCGACCGGGTACGACCGCGACGAGGTGCTCGGGCGCCCGTTCTGGTTCCTCGTCCCGCCGGACGAGCGCCCTGCGGTCGAGGCGGTGTTCTCGCGCCTCATCGCGCGCGACTTCCCGAACCGCCACGAGAACAGCTGGATCGCGAAGGACGGCTCCCGCCGGCGCATCGTGTGGTCGAACACCGCGCTCCTCGACGTGTCCGGGGCGGTCAAGCTCGTCATCGCGACGGGGATCGACATCACCGACCGGACGCGCGCCGAGGAGGCGCTGCGGCGCCAGGCGAAGCGGCTCGAGGCGCTCGCGGAGGCCTCGCGCGTGTTCGCCTCCGGGCTCGACTACAAGACGACGCTCGACACCGTCGCGCGCCGGCTCTCCGAGCTCATCGGCGACGGGGCGCTCATCCGCGTCGTCTCGCCCGACGGGGGCTGGCTCGTGCCGGTCGCGGTCTACCACCCGATCGCGGAGCGCGCCGCGCTCCGGCGGCGCGTCATCCAGGCGGCGCCGCAACGGACGTCGGAGGGGATGACGGCGCGGGCCCTCCAGGCGCACCGCACGCTGCGGATCCCCGAGCTCTCGCTCGAGATCGTGCACGCGGAGATGAAGCCGGAGTACTGGCCGTACCTCGAGGGCGTCTCGAGCCTCATGATGGCGCCGCTCGAGCACCGGCGGCACGTCTTCGGCCACATCACGCTCATGCGCGACGCGGGTGGGGCGCCCTACACCGAGGAGGACGAGACGCTCCTCGAGGACCTCGCGCACCGGGCGGCGCAGGCGATCGAGAACGCGCGCCTGTACGGAGAGGCGCAGGCCGCGGTCGCCGTCCGGGACGAGTTCCTCTCGATCGCCTCGCACGAGCTGCGGACGCCGCTCACCGCGCTCCGGCTCGCGCTCGAGAACATGCGGCGCGTCTCGACGCGGGAGGCGATCGAGCGGCTCCCGCCGCAGTACGTGGAGCGCGTGCTCTCGACGGCGGAGCGGCAGGGGCAGCGGCTCGAGAAGCTAGTCGCCGCGCTGCTCGACGTCTCGCGGATCCACATGGGGCGGCTCGAGCTCGACGTCGAGGACGTGGAGCTCGGCGCCACGGTGCGCGAGGCGCTCGGGGCGATCGAGGACGAGGCGGCGCAGTCCGGGTCGCAGATCCAGGTCCGCGGCGAGCCCGTCCACGGCTACTGGGACCGGCTCCGCATCTCGCAGGTCGTGACCAACCTCCTCTCGAACGCGGTGAAGTACGGCGGCGGCAAGCCGGTGGAGGTCGAGTTCGGTTCGCGCGGCGACCACGCCGTGCTCACCGTGCGCGACCACGGCATCGGGATCGACCCCGCCGACCAGCCGCAGATCTTCGAGCGGTTCGAGCGCGCCGTGTCGTCGCGCAACTACGGCGGCCTCGGCCTCGGGCTCTACATCGTGAAGCGGATCGTCGAGGCGCACGGCGGGACGATCCGGGTGGAGTCCAAGACCGGCGAGGGGGCGGCGTTCCTCGTCGAGCTGCCGCACCGGCCGGTCGTCGCGGTCCGCGAGCACGAGGAGCCGGAGCGGCAGTCGCACTGACGGTTCGAGGTCGCCGCCGTCACTTGCAGACGTAGCTGATGATCCCGCCCTTGTTCTGGGCGGTGCACGTCGTCCCTCCGCAGCACGGCAGAGCCGCGTCCGCTTCCCACCAGGCGCACCCCGATCCGGCGGGACGACAGCAGACCCCCTCGCACGAGAGCCGCGCGTCGCAACAGTCCGCGGCGGCCGTGCACGACGACTGCTCGAGCGCGCAGCACGCGTAGTCGTCGTTGCCGCCGCCGACGAGCCAGTGGCACTCCTCCCCGGTGCAGCAGTCCTTCGGCGCGGAGCAGTGGACGCCGGGAACGCCGCAGGCGCAGGAGCCCGTCCCGTCGCAGGTCCCGGTGCAGCACTCGACGTCGCCGCCGCACCGGTCGTCGCGTCGCAGACGAGCGGGCCCGGGCAGGGGATCTGCGCCGAGCAGGCCTGGTCGATCCAGGCGGAGCAGACCGTCGGCGCCCCCGGCGTCGCGTCGCGCGGGATGCAGACGCTGCCGGAGCTCCGGTACAGGCAGTCCGCGTCCGCTCCGCAGTCCGACCCCGGCTTCGGGAGGCAGACGCCGTTCGGCCAGGGGCCGCCGCCGCTCCCGTAGCACTGGAACCCGTCGCAGCACGTGGACGCCTGGTCGAGCCGGCACGCCGCGAGCGGGCCGCCGCAGCAGTGGTTCGAGCCGCCGGTCCCGTTCTGGTACAGCCCGCACCGGCCGTTGCAGCACTCCTCCGCCGACGCGCACGCCGACGTGGTCGGCTTGCAGCAGCGCCCCGCGTCGCACAGGTTCCCTGCGCAGCACTCGATCGTCCTGTAGCAGGGCGTCGAGAGGAGCGGCAGACACGCGCCGCACGCCTGCGAGCCGTCCGCCGGGCCGCGACAGACGGAGCCCCCGCAGCAGGTCGCGCCCGCGCCCGCGCAGCTCGTCCCGGAGTCCTGGCAGCACGTGCCCGGGGTCGCCGTCACGCCCGCGCAGTTCCCGAGCCTGCAGTCCGCGTCGGCGAGGCAGCGTCCGCCGTCGCCGACGTCCTGCGGGTGGCAGACGAAGTCCGGGCCGCAGGCGTATCCGCCGCAGCAGTCCAGGGTCGAGCCGCAGGTCTGGCCGATCCCGCCGCAGGTGCACGCGCCGCCCTCGCAGCGGAGGTGCGCGCAGCACTCGGCGTTGCCCGAGCACGGCTGAGCCTGCGTGCTGCACGTCCCGGCGAGGCACTTCGTCCCGCGGCAGTCGAGGCCCGAGCAGCAGTCGTTGTCGCCCGTGCAGCTCGCGTCGAGCCCCGCGCAGGTCCAGCAGATGCGCGAGCTCACCGTGCCGCCCGTGCACCCGAGGTCCGCGCAGCACTGGCCGCTCGAGGTGCACGCGTCGAACATCTCGCCGCACGGCTCGACGCAGGTGCTCGCGGGGCCGCACAGTCCGCTGCAGCAAGCCGCGGACGAGCTGCAGCCCTCGCCTGCGAGCCTGCACGCCGGCAGCGCGACGCTGGAGTCGCCTCCGCCGCACGCGGAGAGCGCGAGCAGGAGCACGAGGCCGAGGGGGGAGAGGGAGCGCGGCGCGATCCGGGTCGTCATCGCCCGGAAGGATCGACGAGCAGTGAAGCGCAAGCAAGCGGAAGCGCGCACCGCGGGGTCGGACATCGTCCCACCTGCGCGACCGCGAGGTCAGCGCCCCTTCGCGCCGAACCGATCGCGACCCTGCTACCGCAAGAACTCCTGCGCCGGGAACAGCAGCACGTCCGCGATCGTCTCCGCCCCGACGAGCAGCATGAGGAGCCGGTCGAGGCCGACCGCCACACCGCCCGCGTCCGGCATCCGTCCGAGCGCCGCGAGGAACGGCTCGTCGAGCGGATAGACGCGGCGCCCGAGCCGGCGCCTTTGCTCCTGCTCCTCGACGAGCCGGCGCCGCTGCTCGGCCGCGTCGGTGAGCTCGGAGAAGCCGTTCGCGAGCTCGAGCCCGCCCGCGTAGAGCTCGAACCGCTCGGCGAAGCGCGGGTCGTCCCGCCTCACGCGCGAGAGCGCCGCCATCGGCGCGGGCCAGTCGGTGAGGAAGCACGGGCGCGCGGTGCCGATCCGCGGCTCGACCGCGTCGAGCATCACCCGGAAGAACACGTCGTCGAACGGCTCGCCCGGCGGCCCCGGATCGACGCCGGCGCGCCGGGCCGCGTCCGCGAGCCGCGCCGCGTCGTTCCCGCAGGCCGCGAGGTCGACGCCGGCGTGGCGCCGGAACGCGTCCGCGATGGTGAGCCGCTCGAACGGCGGCGCGAGGTCGAGCGCGACGCCGCCCCGGACCGCCCGCGCGACGCCGTCCGGCCCGAGGGCCCGCGCGCAGGAGGCGACGAGCGCCTCGAGGTCGTCCATGATCCCGCCGTAGTCCGTGCCCGCGCGGTAGAGCTCGAGCATCGTGAACTCGGGGTTGTGCGTCCGCGACACCTCGCCGTTCCGGTAGACGCGCGCGAGCTGGAACACGCGCGGCAGCCCCGCCGCGAGGAGCCGCTTCATCGCGAGCTCCGGGCTCGTGTGGAGGAAGAGCGGCGTGCGCGGACCGCCCGCCTCGGGCGCGAACTCCGCCTCGAACGCCTGGATGTGCGGCTCCATCCCCGGCGCGGGCACGAGCGCGGGCGTCTCGACCTCCTCGTAGCCCATCGCGCCGAGCGCGCGCCGCACCTCGGCGTTGAGCCGAGCGCGGGCCCGCGCGTTCCTGAGCCGGACCTCCGGGATCACGCCGGGACTCTACCGCACGCGCCCGGCCCTCGCCCGCTTCGCCCGTCATTCCCGGAGGTTCGCGTCGTCAACCGCACGCGCCCCAGGTGGTTGACGAGCCCCCCCTCGCTGGTATCCTTCGCCGCTCCCATGGCGACCACCGGCGAGAGCGGCGCGGGCGCAGCGGGCCCGCAGGCGGCGGCCCTGCACCACGAGGACGTGGGCGCGGGCCCGCCGGTGGTGCTCGTCCATGGCTGGTCGCTCTCGTCCGCGGTGTTCGACGAGGAGGCGGCGGCGCTCGCGCGCCTCCACCGCGTCGTCGCGCCCGACCTGCGCGGCCACGGCCGCTCGGGAGGGGGATCGTTCGTCCTCGCCGACCTCGCGCGCGACCTCGCGGCGCTCCTCGATCGGCTCGGCCTCGAAGGCGCCGTCCTCGCGGGCTGGTCGCTCGGCGCGCAGGTGGCGCTCGCGGCGCTGCCGCTCGTCCGCTCCCGGCTCCGCGCGCTCGTGCTCGTCTCGGGTACGCCGCGCTTCACCGCCGGGGAAGGCTGGACCGACGGCCTCTCCGCAAAGAGCGTCGAGGTGCTCGCGCACCGCGTGCGGCGCGACCCGGCGCGCGCGCTCGGCCGGTTCTTCGACGGGATGTTCGCGGAGGGCGAGCTCGGCGAGGCAGGCCTCCGGCGCGCCGCCGCGCTGCGCGCGCGGATCCCGTTCCCCGGTCCCGCGGCCGCGCAGGCGGGGCTCGACGTCCTCGCGCGCGAGGACCTGCGCGCGGCGCTCTCGCGGGTGGACCTCCCGACGCTCGTCCTCCACGGCGAGGCGGACCCCATCTGCCCGGTCGGCGCGGCGCGCGCGATCGCCGGGGCGGTCCCGAACGCCCGGCTCGAGATCGTCGCCGGCGCGGGCCACGCGCCGTTCCTCTCCCGCCCCGGCACGCTCGCGCGGGCGCTCGCGTCGGTCGTCGAGGCACGCGCGTGAACCGGGTGGACAAGCGGCGCGTCCGCGCCGCGTTCTCGCGCTCCGCGACCGCTTACGACGCCCGGGCGACGGTGCAGCGGCGCGTCCGCGAGCGGGTCGTCGCGCTCCTCGCCGAGGCGGCGCCGCGCGTCCGCCGGGCGCTCGACGTCGGCGCCGGGACGGGGGCGCTCCTCGCGCGGCTCGCGGAGGAGCGGCCGGGCCTCGCCGCGGCGGCGGTGGACCTCGCGCCGGGCATGTGCGCGGCCGTCCGCGCCGCGGCGCCCCACACGCTCGTCGCCGCCGCCGACGCGGAGGCGCTGCCGTTCCGGGCGGAGGTCTTCGACCTCTTCGTCTCGACCTCCACGTTCCAGTGGCTCCCGAGGCTCGGCCCTGCGCTCGCCGAGGCGCGCCGCGTGCTCGCGCCGGGCGGGCTCCTCTGCCTGGCGCTCTTCGGCGAGCGGACGCTCCTCGAGCTGCGCGAGGCGTGGCGCGCGGCATCGGGACCCGCGGCGGCCGGGGGGACGCACGCCTTCCTCTCGTGCGCGGACGTGCGCGCGGCGCTGGAGGCGGCGCGGTTCGGCGACGCGAGGGTGCTCGAGGAAGACCTCGTCGAGCGCCACGAGGACGCGCGGGCGGTGCTCCGCGCGCTCAAGGAGGTCGGCGCGTCGAGCGCCGTCCCCGGCCGCGCCGGCCTGGGCGGGCGCGCGCGGACGCTCGAGATGCTCCGCCGCTACGACGAGGCGCACGCGGGTCCGCAGGGCGTGCCCGCGACGTATCACGTGGTGTACGCGCTGGCCCGGCGCGGCTAGGGCTGCGGCCCGACCGCGTTCCAGAGCCGGATGACCCCTTCGCGATCGGTGAAGAGGACCGCGTCGGCGGCGCCCTCGACGATGCGGACGGCGAGCTTCTCGAGCGAGCCTTCCATCTTCGCGCCTCCCAGGTGTCGATCATCATGGATCGATTCGGGGATCGCCCAGCCCCGATGGGTGACGGACCGGGGGTTGTTCGGCTACGCTCGCAGGGACCCGCAGTCGCGTGGAGGGATGCCAATGAGGAAGATCGGGGAGGGATTTCCAATGAGGAAGATCGCAGCGTCGCTCCTGGCCGTGCTCCCGTTGCTCGCCGGCGCCCAGGACGCGGCGCAGCAGGCCCCGGCCCAGCCCGTCCCACCGCAGTACGCGCCGCCGCCGACGCAGCCGCAGCAGGCGGCGCCCGCTCCGGCGCAGGCGCAGCAGGCGGCCCCGGCCCCGTCGCAACCTCCGCAGTATCCGCCGCAGTACGCGCCGCCCGCGCAGTACACGCCGCCGCCGCCCCAGGCGCAGCCGCCGGCGCAGGGTCAGGCGCAGTACGCGCCGCCGCCCCAGTACGCGCCGCCGCCGCAGTACGCGCAGCCGCCGCAGTACGCGCAGCCGCCTCAGTACGGGCAGCCTCCGCCCTACCCGCCGCCGGGGCAGTACCCGCAGCAGGCGCCGCCTTACCGCCGCCCCGCGTTCCAGCGCGACAGCTGGTACATCGGCTTCGGCCTCGGGGGCGGCGACGGCTCGATCAAGGACGCGGCGGGGAGCGCGTCGTTCAAGGAGTTCTTCGGGAAGAGCCCGACCACCGTGTCGCTCAACTTCAAGGCGGGCGCGACGCTCACCCCGAAGCTCCTCCTCGGCCTCGACATCAGCGGCGTCAGCTCGGCGGCGTCCGAGTCGGGCGTGACCGCCAGCGTGACGATCGTGAACTACGACGCGATGCTGACGTTCTTCCCGATGGACCGGGGCTTCTTCGTGCGCGGCGGCGTCGGCGTGTCGCGGTTCGGCCTCGAGCTCTCGGGTGGCGGGTTGAACGGGTCCGAGTCGTTCTCCGGCACGAACGTCACGGGCGGCGTCGGTTACGCGTTCTGGCTCGGCCGGACGTTCAACCTGACCGTGAACCTCGACTTCTCGGGCCAGAACTGGGGCGACAACAACGGCGGGACCACCGGTCCGCAGTCGTCGTCCTTCTGGGCGCTCGGCGCCGGGTTCGACTGGTACTAGTGCTGCGACCCATGCGTAGCGCTCTGCTTGTAGCCAAAGACGCGCCGTGCATCGGCGGTGGTGAACTGCCACTTGATGCAGCGGCGGCTGCCATTGGCGCGGAAGTTCCACGCGCGCGTCCGGCGGCTCAGGTCGGCGAAGGTCGCAACGCGGTCGCGGCCGAGGCACTCGCGAGACCAGAGGCCGACCTCGATCTCGGCGGGATTGAGCCAGCTCCCGTGCTTGGGCGTGTGGTGCACCGTGAAGCGCCGCCAGAGCCTGCGCCCATCCAGTTCGCCGAAGGCGTTAGTGAGCGACTTCTCGCAGTGGGTGTTCAGGTTGTCCATCACGAGGTGGATGGTCCGGGCCTTCGGGTAGGCGGCCGCGATCCGCTTCAGCGCGTCGGCGAATCGAGGAGCCTTTCGGTTCCGAGTGGCGTGAGTCAGGTGGTCTCCGACCTTGGGCGCGACGATGCAGAAGATGTTCGCGGTCCCCTTGCGGACGTACTCGTAATCGCGGCGGGCGACGCGGCCCGGGGCCATCGGCGTACCGGGCCGCGCCGAGTCGAGGAGCTGGACCGGCCGCTCGTCCAGCGCCACGACTGGTTCGCGCGCTTCCGCCGGTCTGGCAAGGATATCCAGCACGTCCTCCATCCGGTTCACGTACTCCTCATCCACCTTCGGGACGCACCACATTTTTTTCCCGCCACGGCTTCAGCTCGTGGCGATTCAGCATCCTGCGGATCGTCTCTCGGCCCACCGTGGCGACGATCTTTCGGCGAGCCGCCTCCTCGGCGATCAGCGTCAACGTCCACTCCGCCCGACCCGGCGGTGGCGGCGCGCAGACCATCGCCACGATCGCCGCCTCCTTCCGCGCGTCCAGGAGTCTCGGCGACGTGGGCCGCGCATCCTCGCCAAGCGCCTCGGCGAGCCCACCCTTCAAGAAGCGCCAACCGACCCGGCGAACCTCCCTCGGATACGTGCCGGCGGCCGTCGCCGTGTCGGCCATGGTCCAGCCCCGATCGAGCAGCTGCAGAATGCGCACGCGCCGCCAGACCCGCGCCTTCACCCTCTTCTTGGCCAAGGCCTTCAATTCCACCCGGTCCTCGGCCGAAAGCTCGAGCCCGGGGAACTCGCCGGCCTTCTTCTTTCGTGAGCTCACCCATGGCTGTAGATCAAATCACTCACCCCAGCGCAAGCTCCCTGATCGCCTCCGCTGGGTCGGAGCACTAGCGGTTCCACGCCGGACGGCGGGCGCACCGGCGCGCGCAGACGGACCGAGGCCCCGGGCGATCGCCCGGGGCCTTCTTCATTCGATCGTCCCGAGCGGCAGGAGCGTCCGGCCCCAGACCTCGTTCAGGATCTGCGCCGCGCCGATGTAGATGGCGCCGAGGCCGCAGAGGATGCCCTCGTACCCGGCGACGCGCTGGAGCGTCGCGCTCCCGGTCGCGTCCGCGATCGCGAGCAGGAAGAACAGGATCGTGAGGGCGAAGAACACGATCATCACCGCGCGGTTCATCTTGAGGGTCGCGACGAAGAGCACGACCGTGAAGAGCCCCCACACGAACAGGTAGGCGGCCATCCCGCTGCGGTCGGTCGCGTCGGCGAGCCCGAAGCGCGGCATGACGAGGAGCGCGACGAGCGAGAGCCAGAAGAGGCCGTACGCCGTGAACGCCACGGTGCCGAAGGTGTTCCGCTTCTTCCACTCCATGAGGCCCGCGACGACCTGCGCGATCCCGCCGCTCGCGATGCCGAGGGCGAGGACCGGGCTCGACAGCGCGAGGAGGCCGACGTTGTGGAGGTTCAGCAGGATCGTCGTGACGCCGAATCCCATCAGGCCGAGCGGGGCGGGGTTCGCCGACGTGTCCCGGAGGATGGAGGCGGCGACGGCGCGTGCCTGGCGCAGCGACAGCGGCGTGCCGAGGTGCGGCAGCGCCGACGCCTCCGAATGACCTTGCTCCATGTTTCCCCTCCAGCGCGTCCCGGTTCTTCTATCAGGGATTCGCGAGCTTGTGACCCTCGTCCGCGTCGGGCTAACATCACCCATCTTGGCCGAGGCCGCCCCTCAGAACGCCTCCTCCACCTCCGAGTTCAAGCCGCACCTCTTCGGGAAGTTCTTCCTCCTGCAGCGGCTGGCGATCGGCGGGATGGCGGAGATCTACCGTGCCCGCGTGAAGGGCATCGGTGACTTCGAGAAGGAGCTCGTGGTGAAGCGGATCCTGCGCGCGCGCGCGCAGGAGGAGAACTTCGCCAAGATGCTCGTGAACGAGGCGAAGCTCACCGTCCAGCTCACCCACTCGAACGTCGCCCAGATCTACGAGTGCGGGAAGGCGGACGGGGACTACTACATCTCGATGGAGCTCGTGAACGGCGTCTCCATGAAGGAGATGATGTACGCGTTCGCGAGGGCCGGCGCGAACCTCTCCCCCGAGCAGGCGATCTTCCTCGTGCTGCAGCTGCTCCAGGGGCTCTCGTACGCGCACCGCAAGCTCGACGCGAACGGCAACCCGCTGAAGGTCGTCCACTGCGACGTCTCGCCGGACAACTGCCTCCTCTCCTGGGAGGGCGAGGTGAAGCTCCTCGACTTCGGCATCGCCCGCGCGGCAGCCGAGTCGCAGCTCTCGAACTACAAGGAGGGCATGCTGATGGGGAAGCTCGGGTACGTCGCGCCCGAGCAGGCCTCCCTCGAGAAGCGCTGGGACCACCGCGTCGACATCTTCGCGGCGGGCATCATCCTCTACGAGCTGCTCACGAAGCAGAAGCCGTTCCCGAAGGCGACGGACGTCGAGTCGCTCATCGAGTCGCGGCGCGCGAAGGTCGTGCCCCCGTCCGCGATCGAGCCGCGCCTCCCGAAGGACGTGGACGCGATCGTCGCGAAGGCGCTCGCCTACGACCCCGACGACCGCTACCTCGACGCGCGCTCGTTCGCCGACGCGCTCGTGGACGTCCTGTTCCCGACGCCGCACTCGTCGATCCAGGACCACCTCGGCCAGCAGATGAAGCAGGTGTTCGCCGAGAAGATCGGCAAGCAGCGCCAGGGACGGGCGCACGATCCGCTCATCATGAAGGTGCTGTCGAACGCGGCCGAGCAGCGCGCGCAGGCCGAGCAGCAGGAGCGGATCCCGGGCCGCACGCCGACGCCGGGCGCGTTCCCCTCGATCGACGCCTCCGCCGACCCGCACCTCCTCGCGTCGCAGGACGCGGCGCGCGCGGCGCGACGGTCGCCGCAAGTCCGGATCGTCCACCGCGGCGTGCGGCTGCGCTGGGCGGTGCTCGTCGGGCTCGTCCTCGCGGCGGGCGGGTCGGCGGCGTTCCACCTCGGCGCGCCGTACCTGCGGCCTGGGATCGTCCTCGTCACCTCCGAGCCGCAGGGGCTCGCGGTCAGCCTCGACGGGCAGCGGACCGGCTCCACGACGCCGGCGGTGATCGAGAACGTGCTCCTCGCCGAGCCGCACACCGTGACGCTCGGCGGACCGCAGGTGAAAGAGGTCACCGCGGCGGTGCCGCGCCTGCCCGGACAGCTCGTCGCCCGCGTGCACGTGCGGCTCGAGTCGTCGATCGGCGCCATCACGATCGAGAGCGTCCCGGTCGGCGCCGAGATCATGTTCGACGACCGACCGGCTGGCCGCACCCCGCTCACGCTCGGCGGTGTGCGGCTCGATCAGCGCCACCGGGTCGACCTCGTCCTGGCCGGCCACGAGATCGACCAATTCGTCGTGCTGCCCGAGAAGGACGGGGTCCGCTTCTCGCGGCGCCTCGCCAGGGCCGAGGCCAAGGGTAAGGCGCCGCGCGCGCAGTCGCCCTGACCGTGGGGACGCATGAAGCTCGTCATCGAGGACGAGGCGGGGACCCGGTCGATCGTGCCGTTCGCGGCCGACGCGATCGTGGTCGGCCGCGGCATGGAGGACGTCACGTTCCGGCTCGGCGACCGGAACGTGTCGCGCCGCCATGCCCGCTTCCTCCGCCAGAGCGGAGCCGTCTTCGTCGAGGACCTCGGGAGCCTGACCGGGACGCGCGTCAACGGCGAGCGGATCGCCGGCCGGCGCAAGCTCCGCGACGGCGACCTCGTCCAGATCGGGGACTACGACCTCGCGGTGCTGGCCGAGGGCGCCGTCATCGACCCGGGCGCCCCGCCCCCGCTCCCCGCACCGCAGCGCACCGACCCGAACGCGGTCACGGTGAAGCTGCCGACGATCGAGGTGACCCCGCCCGCCGAGATCACGGCCCCGGTCCTCGCGCCGCCGCCGCGCGCCGGCGCTGGCCGCATCGTGCGGCTCGCGATCTCCATCGGCGTCGTCGCGATCGCGGTCGGCCTCCTCGTGGGCTGGGTGGTGGGCGCGCTCACCGCGCCCGTGCCGCTCACTCCCCCCTGAAGCGCGGCGGTCGCCGCTCCTCCCAGGCGCGTCGCCCCTCCACGAGATCGGCGCTCTCGAACGCGCGCCGCCGCAGGCCGGCGATCTCGTCGCGCTCCGCCGGGGAGAGCCCGCGCTCGTGCGCCCCCTCGAGGAGTCGCAGGATCCGCTTCATGCCGCGGACCGCGAGCGGCGCGTTCTCGGCGATCTCCGTCGCGAGCGCCAGCGCGTCCCCCTCCGCCGTCGCCGCCGGGGCGACGCGGTTCACGAGGCCCCAGGCGAGCGCGGTCTCCGCGTCGATGGGGCGCCCCGTGAAGAAGAGCTCGCGGGCGCGCGCCACCCCGACGAGGTCGGCGAACCGCCGGAGCCCGCCCTCGGGGTAGACGACGCCGAGCTTCGCGGGGGTCATCGCGAGCTTCACGCCGGCGCGCGCGACGCGGAGATCGCACGTCACCGCGAGCTCGAACGCCCCGCCGAAGGCGAACCCGTTCAGGAACGCGATCGTCGGGCAGGGGAGCTCCGAGAGCGCGTCGGCCGTTCGCTCCACCGCCTCGTCGGGCCGGTCGCCGCGGCGGGACGTGAGCGCCATCTCCGCGATGTCGAACCCGGAGGAGAAGGCGTCGTCGCCCGCGCCGCGCAGGACGAGGCAGCGCACGTCCTCCCGCGCCGCGCGCGCGAACGCCTCCTCGAGCTCCTCGAGGGCCCGGAAGTCGAGGGCGTTGCGCTTCGCGGGGTTCTCGATGACGAGCACGCGCGCGAGGCCCCGGTCCTCGGCGCGGATTCGGGGGGGCGCGGTCACGTGTGCGACGTTAGCCCGGCCCCCTGCGGCTCGGCAACCGGACCTGCTGCGTGGACGGCTCGGCCTCCGCCGGGTGGGCGACCGCTGCGGGGCTCGCCCGGCCACGCCGTCGCCGCACGTTCCAGGCATGTGGGTCATCGCGCTCTCGCTCGCCGCGGTCGGGTCCGGCGCGGCGTGGGCGAAGCTCGCCGCGTGCCGCGCGGGCGAGCGGACGACGGCGTTCGCCGTCCACGCGCTCCTCGGCGGCGCCGCCGCGTTCGGGCTCGCGCTCGCCGCGTACGAAGGCGCCGCCCGACTGGGCGTCGACGTGTGCTGGGAGCGGATCTCGCGCGGCGACGCGACGGCGTTCCTCTTCGCGGCGGTCGTGGGGCTCGTCGAGGAGGGCGCGAAGCTCACCGGCCTCCTCCTCGTCGTCGAGCGCGGCGTGAGGACCCGCGCGGCGCTCGCCGCGGCGGTGGGCGTCGCGGCCGGGTTCTCCGCGCTCGAGACGCTCGTCGTCCTGGGCGGGGAGCGCAGCGGCCTCGCCTTCACGCGCGCGGCGCTCGGGCCGGTCGCCCACGCGCTCCTCGCGGTTCCCTTCGCGCTCGCGGTCGCCCCGGCGCTCCGCAGCAAGCGGCCCGCGGTCGGGCTCGCCATCCCGCTCGTCGCGTCCGCGGCCCTCCACGGCGCCGGCGACCTGAGCATCGCCCTGCCGGGGGTGGGGCACGTTGGCTACGCCCTCGCGCTCGCCGCGCCGGCCTTCATGCTCTTCGCCCGCACGCGCGCCCGCCGCCGGCGTGCGCTGCCCGGAGCCGTCCCCTCGTGGAAGTGAGCCCCTGAAGAAGAAAGGGTCCGCCGTGGCGGACCCTCGCACGCAACCGGGGGAAACGACTCCTCGGTTCACCGGCGGGAGGCCGGTTTCGCGTCTGCGCCATTCATGATCACTGGGTCGGCCTGCGTCAACCCCTCGGGCCGGCGCTCCCCACCCGGGGAGGCGGCGGGCGCCGCCGCGACGCTCGCCCTCGCGAGCCGAGAGGCGAGGAGCGTCCGGATCGCGCCGGCGACGTCCTGGTAGCTCACGGGCTTCCGGAGGAACAGGGTGACGCCGAGCGACGCGAGCCGCTCGCGCTCGCGGTCGCCGCCCGAGGTAATGACGACGACCGGCATGTCGGCGAGCGCGGGCTCCCCCCGGATCTTCTCGACGAGCGTGATGCCGGAGAGGATGGGCATGAAGACGTCCGTGATGAGCACGTCCACGGGCGGGGTTCGGAGCAGCCGATCGAAAGCGGCCGCGCCGTCGCTCGCGATCTCGACGCCGAGCGCCGGCAGGTCGTCCGACTCCGAGAGCCGCCGCAGCGCCGCCGAGTACATCGACGCGACGAGCGCGTTGTCCTCGACGAGGAGGAGCCGGATCGACGGGTCCGGGCCGCGCGGCGCGCCGATCTTGCGCGCGAGCTCGGCGAGGCGATCGCGGTCCTCGGCGCGGTCCTGCGGGACGCGGACGGCGACCCCGCCGGGCGCCTCGAGCGATGCCGCGCGCTTGCGGACGATCTCGACCTGCAGCTCCACCGGCTCGAGCAGCTGCGGGAACGAGACGACGAGCGTGACCCGCTCGCCGAGCTCGAAGTCGCGCTCCGTCCGGATGAACAGCCCGCGCTCCGAGAGGTTCTCCGTGTAGTCGAGGACGCTCTCGGCGCCGACGTACTGCACCGCGAGGATCAGCGGAAAGCGGGGATGCGCGCGCCGGTCGGCCGTCACCGCTCCATTGTGCGCCGACGGCGCCCGGCGTACACGCGCGAAAGAGGACCGTGAGCGCGGGACGCGGCAGGACTGCCCACCTTCGTGTGCGCGTTCGCCCACCTCGCGCTCCCGGGCCGGTCGCGGCGGCCGGCGGACCGTCCCGCCCGGGCCCCGCGAGGTCGCCGAGGTGGCGGTGCTCGGCAGCGCGGTCCCGTGGGTGGAAGCGGTCCGCAAGGTGGTTCGCGCGCCGCGGGGCCCGGCGTTAGTGTTCCCCCGGAGGAGCGGAGGGCACCATGGAATCGATCGCCGGGCGGGTCGCGCTGGTCACGGGCGGGGGACGCGGGATCGGGCGAGCCATCGCGCTCGCGCTCGCGCGCGCCGGGGCGGACGTCGCCGTCGCGGCGCGCACCGTGCCGGAGATCGAGGCGGTCGCGGCCGAGATCGCCGCGCTCGGGCGGCGCACGCACTTCTTCCCGCTCGACGTCTCGGATCGAGCGATGCTGGCGCGCACGCCGGCGATCGTCCAGGAGCGGCTCGGCCCGATCGACGTGCTCGTGAACAACGCGGGGCTCCACGCGAGCGCGCCGGTGCAGCGCACCGACGACGCGACGTGGGACGCGGTGCTCGCGATCGACCTCACCGCACCCTTCCTGCTCACACGCGCCTGCCTGCCCGGCATGTACGAGCGGCACTTCGGGCGCGTCCTCAACGTCGCGTCGGTCGCGGGCCGGATCGGGCTCAAGTACGGGTCCGCCTACGCGGCCGCGAAGCACGGGCTCCTCGGCTTCACCCGCAGCCTCGCGCTCGAGGCGGCGAAAAAGGGCGTCACCGTGAACGCGATCTGTCCGTCCTGGACCGAGACCCAGATGATGGACGACGTCGTGGCGGCGATCTCCGCCGGGACCGGGCGCACGCCCGCCCAGGCGCGGGAGGCGATCCTCGCGGACAACCCGGTCGGCCGCGCGGCGCTGCCGGACGAGGTCGCCGACGCCGCCGTCTGGCTGGCGTGCAGCCCGATCGTCACCGGGCAGTCGATCCACGTGGACGGCGGCGAGGTGATGCCGTAGCGCTCCTCCGTGCGCGCGCCCGGCGGCCGCCGCCTGCTTGACTCAAGACGCGGCCTCCTGCGCTAATCCCCTCCTTCGACGGGCCTCCCACCACCGGCCTCGAGGGACCGCATGCAGACCAAATACCTGCTCGGCGAGAACCAGATCCCCACCCACTGGTACAACGTCATCCCGGACCTGCCCGGCCCGCCGGCGCCGGTGCTGCACCCGGGGACGCAGAAGCCGGTCACGCCGCAGGACCTCCTCCCGCTCTTCCCGATGGGGCTCATCGAGCAGGAGGTCTCGGGCGAGCGCTGGGTGAAGATCCCGGACGAGGTCCGGGAGGCGTATCGCGTGTGGCGCCCCTCGCCGCTCTTCCGCGCGCGCCGGCTCGAGGCCGCGCTCGAGACGCCGGCCAGGATCTACTACAAGTACGAGGGCGTCTCGCCCGCCGGCTCGCACAAGCCGAACACGGCGGTGCCGCAGGCCTACTACAACAAGATCTTCGGCACGAAGCGGATCGCGACCGAGACGGGCGCCGGGCAGTGGGGCACGTCGATTGCGATGGCGTGCCAGCTCTTCGGCCTCGAGTGCACCGTGTACATGGTGAAGGTGTCGTTCGAGCAGAAGCCCTACCGGAAGTCGATGATGCAGCTCTGGGGCGCGAAGGTGATCGCGTCGCCCTCCGACCTGACGAACTCGGGGCGCGGCATCCTCGCGAAGGACCCGAAGAGCCAGGGCTCCCTCGGCATCGCCATCTCCGAGGCGGTCGAGGACGCGGCGACCCACGAGGACACGCGCTACGCGCTCGGGTCGGTCCTGAACCACGTCTGCATGCACCAGACGGTGATCGGCCTCGAGGCGAAGGAGCAGCTGAAGCTCGCGGGCGACTACCCCGACGTCGTCATCGGCTGCCACGGCGGCGGCTCCAACTTCGCCGGCATCGCCTTCCCGTTCATCGCCGACAAGGCGGCCGGGAAGAACGTGCGCGTGCTCGCCGTCGAGCCGACGTCCTGCCCGACGCTCACGAAGGGCGTCTACGCGTTCGACTACGGCGACACCGCGAAGATGGCGCCGATCGCGAAGATGTACACGCTCGGTCACGACTTCATGCCGCCCGGCATCCACGCCGGCGGGCTCCGCTACCACGGCGCGTCGCCACTCGTGTCGCAGCTCGTGAACGCGGGCATCGTCGAGGCGAGGGCGGTCCCGCAGCTCACCTCGTTCGACGCGGCGATCCAGTTCGCCCGTACCGAGCTCATCATCCCGGCGCCGGAGGCGTCGCACGCGATCCGCGGCGCGATCGACGAGGCGCTCCGCGCGAAGGAGGAGGGGAAGGAGCGGACGATCCTCTTCAACCTCTCCGGCCACGGCCACGTGGACATGGCGGCGTACGACGCCTACTTCGCCGGCAAGCTCGAGGACTTCGAGTACCCGGCGGAGAAGGTGAAGGAGTCGCTGAAGCACCTCCCGAAGGTCGATTTCTAGAAGGGGTCATTCGCCCCCTCACCCCGACCCTCGCCCCCGGCTGGCGCCCGGCTGGCGCCTGGGGAGAGGGAGTACCAGGGGCCGCGTGCCATCCAGGCGCGCGGTTTTCCGCATTTCGGGCCCCTTCGCATTTCACGCCCCTTCGCGTTTCACGCACCGTCATGCCCCGTTCGGGCACGGGCGCGCACCCTCGCGTGGTGGTTAACTCACCGCCCACACGTCGGGCCAGCGGTCGCACCCTCCCTCGCGACACGCCCGCCCCGGAGGATGCCCCCATGAAGAAGGCGTCGCTCTTCCTCGTCGCCGCGGCCGTGCTCGCGGTGGTTCCCGCGTCGGCCCAGCAGAAGCGGCTCTCCATCGCCACCGGCGGGACCGGCGGCGTCTACTATCCGCTCGGCGGCGCGCTCGCGAACGTTCTCGGCAAGGCGCTCCCCGGCGTCGAGGCGACCGCGGAGGTGACGAGCGCCTCGGTGGACAACATCAAGCTCATCGGCGCCGGCAAGGCGGACGTCGCCTTCACGCTCGGCGACACCGCGGCCGACGGGCTCAACGGCGTCGGCAAGTTCAAGGAGAAGGTCGCGATCCGCGCGCTCGCGGTCATCTACGCGAACAAGAGCCAGTGGGTTACGGTCGAGGGAACCGGCGTGAACAGGATGCAGGATCTGAAGGGGCGCCGCATCGCCACCGGCGCGCCCGGGAGCGGCACCGAGGTGATCGCGCTCCGCATGCTCGAGGCCTACGGGCTGAATCCCGACAAGGACGTGACGCGCGAGAAGCTCTCGGTCGCGGAGTCGGTGAACGCCCTGAAGGACCGGAAGATCGACGCCTTCTTCTGGTCGGGCGGAGTGCCGACCGCGGCCGTCACCGACCTCGCCGCCACCCCGGGCATGAAGATCAAGCTGCTCGACCACGCGGACGCGATCCCGAACATGGTGAAGAAGTACGGTCCGCTCTACGTGAAGGGGACCATCCCCGCGAAGTCCTACCCGGGCCAGGAGAAGGACGTGGCGGTCGCGGACGTGTGGAACCTCCTCGTCGTGAGCGACAAGATGGACGAGAAGCTCGCGCACGACGTCACGAAGGCGGTCTTCGAGCACAAGGCGGAGCTCGCCGGAGTCCACGCCGAGGCGCAGAACCTCGACCTCCAGAAGCAGTACACCGTCAGCTCACCCGTCCCGTTCCACCCGGGGGCGGCGCGGTACTTCTCGGAGAAGGGGCTGAAGCCCAAGTAGCCCATGCCTGCGAGGATCCGCTCGCTCGCGCTCGGCCTCACCGCGGCGGCCGCCGCGGCGCTCGCGCTCCGTCCCGTGACGGTGCTCGTCGTCGAGAACGCCGCGCGCGGGCGGACGTTCCGGATCGCGGTCGGCAACGCGCCGATCGCCGTCACGTCCCAGCACTCGATGTACGACGCGCCCGTCACCGAGGAGTTCGTCGTCGGCCCGGGCGGCGAGCTCGTGCTCGAGGCCGTCTCGAGCCCGAGCGCGGCGGTGCGGGAGTACTTCGGGCTCACGGCCGCTGGCGAGCGCCATCCGGTCGTCCGCGCGATGCGGGAGATCGTCTTCCGCGTGGCGGCCGGGGCGCCGCAGCGGCTCCGCGCCGGAGGCGTGGAGCGATCCTTCCTCGAGCTCGGCGATCCCGGCGACCGGCTCGTCGTCCGCTCGGCGCGGGCGCCCGCGGTCGCAGAATGGCTCGCGCTCTCCTCGGCCCCGCGGTAGCGAACGGATCGCACGATCGGAGCGCCATGGAATCCGACCGACCCCCGGGTGGTGACGTCGTCGTCGACGAAACGGCGCGGCGCAAGGCCGAAGAGTTCGTCGAGCAGGAGGAGGGCGCGGTCCGGCGGCTCGAGGGCCGGACCGGCGCCTTCGTGACCTGGGTCGCGGTCGCGATGTCGCTCTACCACCTGTACGCCGCCTACGCGATCATCCCGGCCCACATCCTGCGCGCGACCCACGTCGGGTTCGTGCTGCTCCTGCTCTACCTCCTGTTCCCCGTCGCGAAGCGGTTCCGCGCGCGGATCCAGTGGTTCGACGTCGTCCTCGCGCTGCTCGGCGTCGCGACGATCGCCTACCTGCTCCTCGACTTCGACGAGTTCATCGAGCGCGCCGTCACCCCGACGCGCTGGGATCTCTTCTTCGGCGTGACCCTCATCCTCCTCGTGCTCGAGGGCGTGCGGCGTACCTCGGGCGCGATCCTCGCCGGGGTCGTCACCGCGTTCATCGCGTACGCGTTCGCGGGCCCGTACCTGCCCTCCCCCTGGACCCACCGCGGCTACGACGTCGAGCGGCTCGTCGGGCAACTCTACATGACGCTCGAGGGGATCTTCGGGACCCCCATCGACGTGTCCGCGACCTTCATCATCCTCTTCACCATCTACGGCGCGGTCCTCGCGAACTCCGGCGCGGGCGAGTTCTTCATCGACTTCTCCCTCGCCGTGACGGGCGGCAAGCGCGCCGCCGCGGGGCGCACCATCGTCCTCTCCTCATTCCTGCTCGGCGGCCCGTCGGGGAGCGGCGTCGCGACGACCGTGACGATCGGCTCGGTCGCCTACCCGATGCTGGCGAAGGCGGGCTACGGGAAGAACTCCGCCGGCGGGCTGCTCGCGGCCGGCGGTCTCGGCGCGATCATCTCGCCGCCGGTGCTCGGCGCGGCCGCGTTCCTCATCGCGGAGTTCCTGAACATCTCCTACCTCGACGTCATCTTCATGGCGACGATCCCCACGTGCCTCTACTACCTCGGGCTCTTCCTGATGGTGGAGCTCGACGCCCGCAAGCTCGGGGTGCGCGAGGTGGACCTCCGCCCGCGCGAGGGCGTGTGGTCGATGCTGCGGCACCGCGGGTTCCACTTCACGTCGCTCTTCGCGATCGTCGCGTTCATGGTCTACGGCTTCAGCCCGATCATCTCGGTGTTCTGGGCCATCCTCCTCGCGGCGGGGCTCTCCTTCCTCCGCCGGGAGACGGCGCTCACCTTCGTGCCGTCCTCGGGCACGCCGCTCCACAAGACACGGTTCGTGAAGGCGCTCGAGGGCGGGTCGGTCGGCGTGATCGCCGTCGCGGCGACGTGCGCGGCGGCCGGGATCATCGTCGGGGTCGTCACGCTCACCGGGCTCGGGCTCAAGTTCAGCTCGATCGTGATCCAGCTCGCCCACGGGAACCTCATCTTCACCGCGATGCTCACCTCGCTCGTGGTGTGGATCGTCGGCCTCGCCGTGCCGGTGACCGCGAGCTACATCATCTGCGCGGTGATCGCCGCGCCGGCGCTGACGAAGCTCGGCGTCCCCGCCTTCGCCGCGCACATGT
>WNGF01002137.1_pt1 | contig 28376 bp, 28 predicted proteins | sample 5400641 | NCBI WGS metagenome assembly WNGF01 (sample SAMN13153371, study PRJNA577476) | soil metagenome | isolation source: 80 cm soil or saprolite under grassland replicate 2 | place: USA:California | collected 2016-06-15 | reverse complement strand
GGTTTATCAAAGTGATGCTGCCGGAGCTCCCGCCTACCTGATCGACGCTCCCGAGTATTTTTCGAAGCCTTCGATCTATGGATATTCCAACGATCACGAGCGATTCGCATTTTTTTCGCGCGCGGCGCTCGCCCTGATGAAATATCTCGATTGGCCGGCCGACCTCGTTCATGGAAATGATTGGCCATGCGGTTTTGCCATGATGGAACTGCGCGTACGCCGTCGCTACCAGAAGTTCTTTCGCAACACCAGGACGCTTTTCTCAATTCATAATCTCGCCTATCAAGGCGCGTTTGATCCAGACGACTTGTGGTGGCTGGGCTTCGGTGACCCGCCCGATAGAAACGACTTCATTCTTAAAGGCGCGGCTTCAGCTTTGAAAGCCGGGCTCATCGCGGCGGATGGGCTTTCCACCGTGAGCCGCCGCTATGCCGAGGAAATACAATCTCCGGAAGGCGGTTACGGCCTCGATTGGCTGCTTCGCGCGCGCCGTGATCGGCTGGCAGGAATAACCAATGGGGTGGATTACGATGCCTGGAATCCAGAGATTGATCCTCATATCGCAGCAAATTTTTCAACCGCCGATCTGTCCGGCAAACTGACTTGCAAGCTCGATCTACTTCGTCGCTTTGGTTTGCCCGAGGTGCCAGAGCGCCCAATCATGGCGATCATCTCGCGCCTTGTGGCGCAGAAGGGCTATGACCTGATCCGTCAACTCAACGGCGCCATCATTCAAACCGGTTCATTCTTTATTGCTCTCGGCGCCGGTGCCCAGGAATATGAAGATTTTTTACAACGTTGGCACGACAGCGCGCCGCGCCAGGTTGGCATTTATAAAGGTTATGCGGGTGAGCCACTCGCGCATCAGATCGAGGCTGGTGCAGACATGTTTCTGATGCCGTCGTATTATGAGCCTTGCGGTCTAAACCAGATGTACAGCATGCGTTACGCTACCGTGCCAATCGTGCGCGCCACCGGCGGACTGGACGACACGGTTGAAGATTTCGATCCAAAACGTTCGACAGGAACTGGTTTCAAGTTTCGTGAATACAACGCCAGCTCTTTGCTTGAAAAAATACGCGAAGCCCTTTACTTTTATGGCCAGCCAGACAAGTGGAAGAAGATACAACTTAACGGCATGGCGATGGACAACTCCTGGGATGCTGCCGCCCAGAAATACATTCAGCTTTACCAGGAAATCATTGAGCTACCATAAAACTCAGTATTACACTCAGAGCGAATGCAGGCTGAGTTTGGGCTGATCCAGCTTAACCAGATCAAACGGCAGGAAAAGGAGCTACCAAATGAGTGAACATGTGACGGAAGTAAGTGATAGCAGTTTTGAAAAGGATGTGTTGCAGTCAGACCGGCCGGTATTGGTGGACTTCTGGGCAGCGTGGTGTGCTCCTTGTCGGATGTTGGAACCAACGGTAGCTGCGGTGGCCGAAAAATACGTAGCCAGCGCGCGCGTGGTAAAGGTGAATGTGGATGATAATCCGTCAATTTCGCAGCGTTACGGAATCAAGGGCATCCCAACATTAATTCTTTTCAAAGGCGGCAAGGAGGAAGAGCGCGTCGTCGGCGCAACTTCCAAAGACGCTATCTCGCGCATGATCGACAAACACGTTGCCGGCGCAGCCACGGCGTAAATTTTCCGTTCTAACTTTTGAAAGCAAACAGCAGACAGCAAACAGCAGGCAGCCGAACCGAAAGCCCACTGTTCACGAATCGGACGATCTTGAAGAGTTTCAAATAGGCGTTTCGTGCTGTTTACTGTTTGCTGTTTACTGTTTACTTCGTTCACATGTCCAAAATCATTGTAGTCATCGGTGCGCAATGGGGTGATGAGGGCAAAGGGAAGATCGTTGACCTTTTGGCCGAACACTTCGACATTGTTGCTCGCTATCAGGGCGGCCATAACGCCGGCCACTCCGTGCAAGTGGGCGACAAGTCGTTCGTGCTGCATCTGCTTCCTTCGGGAATTGTTCACGCGGGTAAGACCTGCGTACTCGGCAATGGCATGGTGATCGACCCGAAAGCGTTTTTTGAAGAGGCCGATCGCCTGATGGCACAAGGAGTTGAAGTTTCTCCCGAACGCGTCAAGATTAGTTCACGCGCTCATCTGATACTTCCCTATCATCGCGCTTTGGATCGCACAAGTGAGGAGCGACTCGGCAACGAAAAGGTTGGCACAACTCTGCGCGGCATTGGCCCCGCTTATGAAGACAAAGCCGGACGGCGAGGCATACGTACTGCTGACGCGCTGGTGCCGGAAGTGTTGCGCTCGCGCGTTGAACGCAACCTTGAAGACGCCAACCGGATCATCGAGGCATATGGCGGCGAAAAGCTCGACGCCGAAGAAATCTTTAACGAGATCTCGCGTCTCACCGAGCGCCTCGGCGCGTTCATAGGGGACACAACCCACTTCCTGAATGTCGCGGCTACCGAAGGAAGATCGATATTACTTGAGGGAGCGCAGGCTACCTTACTGGACGTCGATCATGGAACCTATCCGTTCGTCACTTCGTCGAGCACGATCGCGGGCGGCGCGATCGTTGGCACAGGCCTGGCGCCAAATCGACTGACGGGTGTGCTCGGCATCGTTCGCACCTACACTACCCGCGTCGGCGAAGGTCCGTTTCCCACCGAGATGCTCAAGGGCGAAGCTGAGTTGGGGCAACTGATTCGCGAGCGCGGGCGGGAGTACGGCGCCTCAACCGGGCGGCCCCGTCGTTGTGGTTGGTTTGACGCTTTCGCTACGCGTTATGCGGCCGAGATCAATGGCTTCACTTCCGTCGCTCTAACAAAGCTCGATGTGCTCGACACGTTGGAAGAGATCAAGATCTGTGTTGGATACAAACTTGACGGCCGAGAATGCGAATCACTTCCTGCTGTCTCGCAGGACTTGCGGCGCATTGAACCTATCTACGAGAGGCTGCCCGGCTGGCAAACCTCCACGGTGGGAACTACTGAGATGAGTTGCCTTCCCGCAAACGCGCGGCGCTATGTTGATTTCCTTTCTGAGAAAATTGGTGTCGAGATCGGATTGGTCTCCACCGGACCGGAACGGTCACAGACTATCGTGGTCAAGGACTCCGCTGTCGGACGCTGGCTAAACGATTAGTCCAAAGTCCAATGTCCAAAGTCCAAAGTCCGTCTTTCACAGCTTGAAGCACATCCATTAGGTAGACGTTCGACACTAATCAGCGGACGTTGGACTTTGGATCTTGGACTTTGGACAGCACCTTGGACTTTGGACTTTTGCGTCAGTTAGAATGCGATCACTCAAGTTGAGAGATGTGGGCCGATAGCTCAGTTGGTAGAGCAACTGGCTTTTAACCAGTGGGTCGCAGGTTCGAGTCCTGCTCGGCTCACCACTTATCCTCAACAACTTACAGTCGCAGTTAGGAGCTTGGATGGTTCGCGTGGTGCGCCTGCGCCTATTTTTCCTGGGACCTCAAGATCAAACGATGTTCGGTGCTCGGTTATTCTCGCTGAAAAGATGTTAGGCGGATGAGCATTACACCTTCATTACACCTTAATGTCAGAAATCAAAAGTTCGAATCCAGCCATTAAGATGCTACCCGGATTCATCGCCAGCGTGCGCGTCAGGTGTGGCAGATCTAATTGTCGGTGTACTCGCGGTGATCGTCACGTCTCACATTATCATGTGACGTACTCCGCTGGGATTCGCTTTCGCCACTACGTGCGCCGCAACCAGGTGGAGGAGATCCGCCAAGCGTGCCAGGCGCATAGAAAGCTGCAGGCTCAATTACGCACTGGTCGTGCCGAGTACAAGCGAACACTTGCCATGACTCGCGAGTTCGCTAGAATGCTTCGCAATGAATGAGAAACAAAAAAACCGCCCCTTCGGAATCGATCGCGATAAACGCAATCAACGCCGCCGCGCTCTACGTCGTGTCGAACATACTCATCTCATGGCACATGAGGATGGGCGGTCACTAAAGAGTACGAGAGTGAACGAGACTAGCGTAGAGCAGGCCGAAGCGTGTCAGCTCGTCGCGGAGATGACCCGCTCATTTACTGAAACGGTTGAGTTTTACAAGTCAGACTTTGGCGGCTTAAAACCTCACGACGAAGCTGTCAAAGAAGCGCTGTCACTCAATGAGTCTCGGCTTCAGTATGTGCAAGCAGTACAACCCGAGCAAGTTGCTTGGGCAGATATGACTGCGGTTGCGGAAGTAAGTATGGATGACGGGTTAGCATTATGGGCTCGCATCCGTGAAGCCGCAGACGATGAACTAGACAGCGGTAGAAGAGCAGCGAAAGTGGCGGGTGACAAATGCTAGTCCGTACGCGCTGGCTCAGTTTTTAGCGATTCGCGACCAGTTTGCCGATCACTGGCAACCGCAAGGCGGAATCGAATCAGCACTCATTGACATGCTGACGATCTCGTTTTCGCTTCACATGTACTGGTCGACCGTTGCTAATCAGCGAGCTATGTGGCATACCGAACAACAAAAGGATTGTAGGAACTTGAAAACCTGGAAGTCTCCGTATCAATTCGAGGCCGACGCTGTTGAGCAGGCGTATCGACTGGCAGACGGCTATAACCGACAGTTCTTGCGAGTGCTGCGACAACTCAGGGACTTAAGACGTTACACACCTGTGGTGATTCAGAATGCGCAACAGGTTAATGTGGGCAATCAGCAACTGAATGTCTCAGGTCAGTAGCTGACCGCTGCGCGCCGCGTTATGCCTCTTCTGAGAATCTGACCAAGCCCGAATGGGGAGATACTTGTTACGACGGAGAATCATCTTAGCCACATTTGAGTGCCTCGCATTGATCTCATTTTGCGGCGGTCTATTTGTTGATTACTACTTTTCCCAACATAACCCGAGAGAACCGGAACCAGAAGTCGGCAGAACATATCGAGTGGTCTCCAACAAAGTTAGTGTTTACTTAACCAAGCGCGAGTTGATAGCGTTTCGCGTGCCCGGCTATAGCTTCTTTATCTGGTTCGCCGCGATTCTATAAGTGGCCGTAAAGAAGCCGGAATACTTGGCGCGCGCGCAAGTTAAAAGAAAGAAGAAGGGCGATTCTGGTTAGGAGCCCATTTAGGCGGCACAAGCGCTTCCAGCGGACTCGCCGGTCGGCAGGCTTCTTTGTTAAGTTGCGTGGGCGAGCCGCTGAAGCGCAACGTTCGGCGCTAACATTATTATGCTCATCGTAATTCTTAATGTGGCGTTGCTCGTCATTCTAGTCATAGGGACAGGCTACATTGCCGAGAGGAAGCTTGCGCGCGCCGGTAAAACAATTTTTCTTTCAGTGGGTGTGATATTGACGGTCATTCGCGTCGCAAGTTTGTGGTTCTTACAGGTTCGAGAGTGGACAAATACCCAAAGCATCTCTTACCTCCCGCTAATATTTTTACTGTTTCCTGAAGCGTTTTTAGAGGAATATCTAGGCCCTCAGGTTCCTGCCCCGGCAAGAGGCGTTTGGGACGTTTTGCTTTTCAGTGAACTTTTAGCAATCGGCAGTTTCTCATTTGCTTACTTGCTTGCTTTCGGGCATGGCAAGATATCAAAGGCCTGAAAGTCGGAGACTAAATGTGCTGCTCAACGCCGCGCCGAACAGAGCCTTGCAGCTGACGGCGCGATAGCATGCTTCTCAAGTAACCTTTTTTCCTTCAGCTTGGATGCTGATCGCGCGCCGCAGCTGAAGGCCGACGTTAGGCGCCTGGTTCAGCGGATTGGGCAGAGGGCCCTGGCCTCTGGAGAGTTTTGGGTGTTCTCTTTCAAGAGTCTCAATAGCAGTTACGGGGAAAGGAGTAGTTCATGAGTAGTGTCCGTAGGGTTAGCCGAATCACGGGTTGCGTCGGGTTGGCTTGGTGTGTGTGGGCATTGGCGAGCGCCACTGCTGCTGCCCAGGAGCCATCCAAAACACCCAAGCTCTGGGCCGCTGATGAGATGAAGTGGGAGGAAGACAAGCGACTACCGGGTGTGAAGAGCGTCCTGTTGTGGGGAGATCCGCAGACTGGAGAGCACGGAATGCTTCGGAAGTTTCCGGCTGGCTTCGCGCCTCCGCTGCACACCCACCCTTCGGTGGAGCGGCTGGTCGTCATTTCAGGAACGGTCCTGGTGAACTACGCGGGATCTACCGAGAAGAGGCTCGGTCCCGGCTCCTACTCGGAGATCCCTCCCAACACGGCGCACTCGGCGAAGTGTGCGAGCGGAGCCGAGTGCGTGTTTGCCCTGATGTCTTCTGGACGTTTCGAGATTAGACCTGTGCCGGAAAAATAGATGCCGGCGCGCAAGCCGTTAGGTGACACGTGGAGCGCTGAATGTTGAAGTCATCGCCGTCCAGGGCACTGCAGTTGCGCGAGCAGGGCGAGACCCGCCGCATCCGGGCAGCAACTCCAGCTCCATCTTGTCGCGCTAAATCCAGCCTGTCGCCTAACCCGCGGCTGCAGCGGACGCCCTTGCGGGTGCCGCTGAGCCGCAAGACGTTAGGCGCATAGCACGCATATGTGACGAATTACAGGGAGATACAAGACGTGATTACCAATGAAAGTAAGAAGCTGGCTGCGCTCGCGATCTTACTGCGCGTTTACGGCCTTCTAACGCTCATCATTTTCGGCTCGCTGCTTGTTGGGTTCGCCGTCCAAACTCCGCTGTTGGCGGATGAGCCAAAAGGAGCGCTGAACTGGGTGATCTGGAACGGCATCCGGTGTGGCAGCGAGCCGTGTTACGTCCCGCCCATGTTGTTCATCATCCATATGGTGTGGGGTGCTTTCTTCTTTATGGCCGCTCGCAAGCCGTTGGCATATGCGTCCTTTCTCAGTTTCACCATGTGGGCGTACTTGGCCCACGGCCTCCTGATGGCCGGGCAGGCGCTTACGCACATGAGTGCCCAGTGGCACAGATTCCTCATGGATATTCCGTACGAGCTGATCCTCGCCCTAGGCATCTATCTTTGGCGACCGAATGTGCACGAAAACGCGTAACTAAGCGCTGCACCTGACCGCGGCCCAAGGCGGCCGCGGCAGGTGAGCTTAGTCGTTGGGCCGCTAATCTATGTCAGCAATCGCATCCTTCATTCAATTACCTACGAGCGCGCTAGGCGGCTTGCGATCGGCGGCCGTTCCAAAGAAAACATTCTTCGGGTCAACGCTTGATAAGTACGACCAGTATCTCCAACAGAATGGCCGTCCTGTTGCGGAGTATCCGTGGTCTGGTTATGTGCTTGCGACCCTACTTGTTTTCTTGCAGCAGCGCGGAATTGATCTCATGCATTCGGAGCAAGACGACCTTGCGACTTTTATAACGAACGCTCGACGCGCAACTCATTTTATTTTCACCGACGCTCACAGGTTGGGATATCTCGACGAACTCAGTAACTCTTTTTCCGAGGCAGAATTGCGCGACTACTACAATCAATTTAACGGTACCGCCGAACCCGACGCCGGAAAACCTATGCTCGACGGCGTCACCGCGATTCATGACAGTTTGGCGTCAATCGATAAGGACTCGGTCGTTCTTTTCAGCATCAGATAGCGTGTGGCCGTCGAAGTCCTAGTGTCCTCATGCTAAGAGGGATAAAATGTACCATCGCTTTCGGGCTGACTTGGAATTTCCCTTCCCGCCGACATGTACGTTATGACTGTCGCTCAAGGCACACGGCTTGGCCCATATGAGGTCATCGCCCCGCTGGGTGCAGGCGGAATGGGAGAAGTCTATCGAGCACGGGACACAAGGCTGGGACGCGATGTGGCGGTAAAAGTTCTGCCTGCAACTTTTTCTGCCGATTCCGCTCGCTTACACCGCTTCGAGCAGGAAGCCTGCGCCGCCGGTGCGCTCAATCATCCGAACATCCTCATCGTGCATGACATTGGCACGCACAATGGCTCGCCTTAAGTAGTTTCAGAACTGCTTGAAGGCGAGACGCTGCGGGAGCGGCTCAGCGGCAGTGTTCTGCCTTCGCGCAAAGCCATAGACTACTCTCGGCAGATCGCGCACGGACTGGCGGCTGCGCATGAAAAAGGAATTCTGCATCGCGACCTGAAGCCCGAGAATCTCTTTCTCACTAAAGACGAGCGGGTCAAGATTCTGGACTTTGGCTTAGCGAAGCTGACGGGAGCTGCTGATGCCCAGGCGCAAACCGAGATACCTACGCGGCGCATCGATACCGACCCGGGCGTGGTGATGGGGACCGTTGGTTACATGTCGCCTGAGCAGTTGCAAGGGAAGGCGGTAGATCATCGTTCGGACATCTTTTCTTTCGGCGCCATTTTCTATGAGATGCTTTCGAACCGTCGCGCTTTTCATGGCGGATCCGCAGCCGAAACGATGAGCGCAATCCTGAAGGAAGATCCACCTGATCTCTCGGAGACAAATAAGAACGTCGCTCCCGCGCTCGAGCGCGTCGTCCATCACTGTTTGGAGAAGAATCGTGAGGCGCGCTTCCATTCGGCGAGCGATCTGGCATTTGCTCTTGAAGCCCTGTCCGGGGCGACCAGTATTTCTGGTCAAACCGCAACCGCAATCGCTCCGTTATGGGAACGACCACAGAGACGTGAGCGTCTGGTCTGGATCGGAGTAACAGCGCTTCTCGGTTTCGCGCTTCTGGCAGCGCTGCCTTTTGTGATTGCCCATTTCCGAAGCACGCCGGCAATTGAAAACCACGCCACGCGCTTCTTTGTTTTCCCGCCTGAGAAATCAACTTTGGTTGGCGGGGGCCAGCACATTTCGCCTGATGGCTTGCGCCTGGTCTATGTGGCTAACAGCGCTGACGGCAAGCGTCTCCTTTGGACGCGCCCGCTTGATTCACTTACCGCCCAGCCGCTGCCGGGAACTGAGGACGCGGCCAATCCCTTCTGGTCGCCGGACGGTCGCTTTGTCGGATTTTTCGCCGCCGGATCGAAGCTCAAGAAGATCGAATTTGCTGGCGGTCCCGCCCAGACTCTGACAGATGTGCAGGGGTCGGGAGGTGGTACCTGGAACCATGACGGGGTAATTGTCTTTGCCCGAAGTTTCGGCGACAGGCTTTATCGTGTCCCCGCAACCGGCGGCTCGTCTTCTCCGGTGACAAGCCTCGACGAATCGCGCAAGGAAACGGCCCACCTGTGGCCTTACTTCCTGCCGGACGGACGTCATTTTTTGTACCTCGCTCGGGGCGTGCAAAAAGAGAACACGGGTATTTACGTCGGAGCGCTTGATTCAAACGAGCGGAAACTCCTGGTCAATGCTGACTCAAGCGCGGTGTACGCTCCGCCCGGGTTTCTGCTTTTCTTGCGCGAGCGAACCCTGATGGCCCAAGCCTTTGATGCCAACAAGCTGCAACTCACGGGCGAAGCGTTTCCTATTGCCGAGCAGGTGGGCTTCAACGCTGTGACTGGGCGCGCGTTCTTCTCGGCCTCGGAAACGGGTGTGCTCAGTTTCCTAAGCAGCAACGCCCCAAACACGCAGCTTGCCTGGTTCGATCGTGGAGGTAAACAGCTCGCAGCGATCGGCACGCCAGCCGCAGACACCGGTCTGCGGCTCTCACCCGACGAAAAGCGACTCGCCGTCAGCCGCCTCGATTTGCAGGCGGGCTCGGCCGATATCTGGTTGATTGACCTCGCGCGTAATAACCCCTCGCGATTCACTTTCGATCCGGCGAATGAGGGTAGTCCGACGTGGTCGCCTGATGGCAGTCACATTATCTTTGCGTCAAACCGCGGTGGCATGGCCAATATGTATCAAAGACTTTCGAACGGTACGGGCAACGACGAATTGCTTCTCAAACTTTCCGAGCCGTCGGGTCCACACGATTGGTCTCCAGATGGAAGATTTATTCTCTTCGGCGTCCTGTCTCCCAAAACGGGCTCTGATCTTTGGCTCTTACCGTTGTTTGGCGATCAAAAGCCGGCGCCATTTATTCAAACAGAGTTCTCTGAAACCCAGGGACGGTTCTCTCCCGACGGCCGCTGGATCGCATACGCTTCAAATGAGTCGGGACCGTTCCAGGTCTACGTTCAGAGCTTTCCCACATCCGGCGGTAAGTGGCAGGTTTCCACCGGCGGCGGAGCGCAACCACAATGGCGCCGCGATGGTAAAGAGTTGTTCTATCTCGCGCCCGATAGAAAGCTTATGGCAGCAGAAGTTAATGGTGCTGGACCGACATTCGTGGCTGGCGTTCTCAAGCCCCTTTTCGAAGCGCATGTGAACAGCATCTTCCCGGGTGCCGGCAACGCCACATACTACGCCGTCACGGGCGACGGCCAACGTTTTCTCGTTAACACCCTTGTCGGAGATTCCACGCCCGTGCCGCTCACCATCGTCCTGAACTGGACCGCAGGACTGAAACATTAGACATGGGTATTGCTGAAGGCACGCGATTAGGTCGTTATGAAATTCGCTCCGCGATTGGCGCGGGCGGAATGGGTGAGGTTTATCGCGGCCGCGACACGCAACTGGGACGCGAGGTGGTTGTTAAGGTTCTTCCTTCAACCTACATACTCCGCACATCAAATGCACCTTGACCCACTCGCGCTTAGTCATAAGCTGCGGGTTCGTGTATTTGGCATCAACCCACTGGAAGAAACGGGAAGTCGAAAAGCCGGAAGAATCGACCGCAACAATCTAACAAAGCCTTGCAGCTGACGCCGCGATAGCATTTTTCTCAAGTAACCTGTTTCCTCTCAGCTCGAAGGCTGATCGCGCGCCGCAGCTGAAGGCCGGCGTTCGGCGGCTTAAGGAGAGTGCATGACAACGCAACAGATCATCCTGTTCACTTGCGGGTACCTGGTTGCGCTTGTGGCCGTGATCTATTTCACGCGCGCGAACCAGCGGCGAGTCATTGGAGCAATGGTGGGTGGCGCAGCCGCTGGATTGCTGGGTGTTGGCGCGATCGCACTATGCGAGGCTTTAGGTTGGTGGTGGGTGCCATTTGCTACGACGCCATACTTCCTCGCGCTTTTCTACGTCGGCCTCTCGATTTCACTTGCGCCAATCTACCCCGTAACTTGGCGGCTGGCCCGGCGATTTGGGTGGCGAGGACTAGCGGTGTTCATTGGCATCGTAACGGTGATCGGCCCTCCGCGTGATTACTTATACGCGACGATGTTCCCGAAGTGGATGGTGTTCGCACCGGGCATTGCTCCGATCGTCGCGGACGGCGCCACCTATGCCGGCGTTGTGGTCGTGGGACATGCCGTGATGCGTCTTATCGCCGGCCCTGCGAATCGAGGACCGCCTGGCGCGACAGCCATCGTAGCCGCCGAACAAGCGCTTGGGGCGGACTCGCCAATCGCCGATCTTCTTTGGTAAGTTGCTTGGGCGAACCTGAAGCGCAGCTTATACGGTCAATATTCAAAGGGGAGCAAAGACATGAAGGAAAGAGATCACAAAGGGCAGAAGGGCATCGTCTTGCTCATAGTGTTGGTGGAACTAACGCTATTCGGCATAGTAGGTATTTCTTTTACTTTCTATGCCGCCGAACCTATGTGCGAGCGTAACCCGACCGTTGAAGTGAGTGGCAGCAGATGCACCAAAACGATTGGGAACACGGCTGATCATAGGCCATAGGTATGCAAGCCACTCAAATACGCTTTTAGGAACAGTGCCATTCTTCTAATATCGGGCTTCTATAGTTGAGTGCATTGGCGTGCTGTATTTGGTGCGGGGACGTGCTGTATTTGGTGCGGGGCTTCTTTGTTAAGTTGCGTGGGCGAAATCCTTTCAACGAAAGCGCACACATAAAAAGAGCAATCTGATGCGGTCCATTTTATGTGCCGTGATTTATGCCAAAGCGCACTGCTAGCGCACCAGATACCACGGAATTACATAGGATGCCCGTCAGTGAAGTAAACTGGTCTAATGCCATCTAAACCTTCGCGCTCAGTGTTACTTAATGGCAATCGGTAGTATTGGGAGGATACTTCTGTTAACCGAAGGGTTGTAGGTTCGAGTCCTACCTGCGGAGTCAATATTCGTTAGGAACATGGCAAAAGGCGAGTGGACTTCGAACTGCTCGCCTTCTTCAATCCCTCGCGCGAGCACGTTAAGGGAGAGAAAGAAACCCGAGCGACAAACTGAGCCAGCGTTCTCTATCGGTTGATAGCCCCACCTGGTACCACGCAATGCAAATGCGGATGATGACGCAGGGTTTGGTCCGACGTATGCACTACCGCCAGAAAGCCGATGTCAGCACCAAGGTGTCGCGGGTCAGCCGCTACAGTGAACAAGGTCTTGATCGGAAAGGCTCACCATTGATAATCGTTAATACCATCTCAAATCGAAAACTCTGTAAGAGGAGTCGCCTCGGTGTTGATTTGCTAAGTTTGCCGCATCGCTGCCTTCAGCGCTGGAATCGCGAGCCGCCGAAAGGTTGCATTTACACCCTCCACTGACAGTCGCATTTTCCCGTCCAACCACCACATCAATAGTCCAAAGAGTCCGCCGCCGATGAACTGTACGAGCGCCTCTGTTGGGACTGAGCCGCCATCATTTCGCGGAACCGCTGCCTTCACGTCATCTCGAACTAAATCCACCAACAACTTGTGTAGTAGGCGCTGAATGGCCGCTCCGCTTTCTTTGCCCACCATCGCCTGAAATATTTCGCGGTGGTCGTTGGCGTGCGCGAACATCTCTTGGCTAAAAGCAAATACTCGCTCGTCAACAGAGGCCCCGCGCGTGAGCGCTTCACGTTGTCGTTCCTTCAGAGAGGCTCGCAAGTCATCAAACCCGCTTACCAGGAGATCTTGCTTGTTGTCGAAATGTGTGTAGAAGGTCGCACGACCGACGTTAGCGCGATCAATGATGTCCTGCACGGAGAGTGCTTCGAACCCCTTCTCCTGGATCAGCGAAAACAGCGCTCCTCGAAGAAGTTGCTGCGTCCGTTCAATACGTCGATCCGCTTTTTTCGCCATCCGAGACCTCTTTTTCCGAACATTTGAAGTGATTTTGATCAATAACAGACAAACGTGCGTCCCTTGTGCTTGCCCTTCATTTCTTAGATGAACATCATGTCTATAACTGAACGTATTGTCCAATGTCGAATATGTTGTTCGACCCGGGCCAAGGTATTAGGTTTTAGGAAAGAGGAAACAATGATTGAAGAAATGGTTGGGAAGCGCCATTCAGGATAATAAGGAGGTAATGATGATGTCTATACTAGCAACAACCATACAGCCCTTCAGAAAGACAAAGGCGCTGGATGCCACCAGCAAAACGATGTGGTCCGCACTCGCGGTGTTGCTGCTCACGACCGTTCATCACGTGTACGGGGCTTATATTTACAACACGCCGTGGCGTTACCACGTCGCCATCGTGAGCACGGTAACTGCGGCGATTCTTTTCGCATCACTCCACGTGCTGCGAAAACGGACCGGTGGTGTTACCGGCAAGATCGCCTTCTGGGTTTTCGCGGTCGTAACTCTCGTCATCCCAGTGGTCACGATCGGAATATTCGAGGGCGGCTACAACCACGCGTTAAAGGACGCGCTGTATTTCACAGGTGCATCCCGCGGGCTGATGCAACAGCTCTTTCCGCCACCGACATATGAAATGCCGAATGACGCTTTCTTCGAAATCACAGGTGTACTGCAACTCGTCCCAGCCGCCATGGCCGGTTGGTACCTTATCGGTGCGGCTCGAGCGCACCTCAGGAGTTTGTGACATGCAATTGAATAAGACGTATATCCCGGCGGCGGGTTCAGATTGGTTGCTGCCGCTTTACGATCCCATGACGAAGCTACTGGGTCTTGAGAAGGCCAGAAGGGTATTGCTCGACCAGGCAGCCCTTCGGCCGCTCACCCGCGTTCTTGAGATCGGGTGCGGCACAGGTAGTTTTTCTCTCCTCATAAAACGCCGTCAGCCGGACGTTGAGGCGGTCGGACTTGATCCCGATCCAAAAGCGCTCGTGCGAGCCAGACGAAAGGCGGAACGAGCCGGAGTTTCAATCCAGTTTGATCAAGGTTTTTCAAATTCGCTTCCCTATGAAGAGGGAACATTTGATTATGTGTTCTCATCAATGATGTTCCACCACCTGAAATTCGACGCGAAAGAGAAGACGTTGCGTGAGGTGCGCCGCGTCCTCAAACAAGCTGCGCTTTTTGCTATGCTTGATTTCAAAAAGCCGGAGTCCACTCTGGGGAGGCTTCTGGGCGGCTTGTTTCACTCAAATCATGTGTTGAAGGACAACTCTGAGAATCGGATTCTCACGCTCATGGCTGAAGCGGGGTTGGCAAATGTGAGAACTGTAGGCCGCGACACCTTGCTGTTTGGCAAAGTCGCGTACTACCAAGGCACGCGAAGCTCTTGAGCTGCGTGGCATGAAGCACTTCGCCCAAACAACTTCACAACACACAAGTGCTCATGCAACAGTTATGGGTACTAGCCTGCTATTGGAGAAAGTTGTTGGTGAAAAGGAGAAAAGCTAGATGAACTTCTCAGTCGCATTTAGACTATGCATAACTTGCTGCCTACTACTCCTCGTCGCATCGTGCCGTAAAACAGATTCAAGCGGCGGTACATCGCCGATGAATCCGATTACGGCCAGCACTGATCCACGCGGGGAGCTGACGAAGAGTATGAGTGCCGTGCTGGCGGCAAAGTCGTACCGCGCGCGCTGGGTGACTTCCAGTGATAGTGGCATTAACAGCACCACAGTCTTGGAGTTCGTTGGCCCTGACCGTTACCGCATCCTCCGAGAGGCTGACCTTCGCGGCCGCCCCTCGAAAAACGAGACGATCATCGTCGGTCAGGACACGTACATGAAGATGGGCGATAATCCGTGGCAGAAATTTCCTATGAAGATGGGTGAACTGATCGCGCAATTTAGGAACCCAAAGGTGATTGAAGAAATCTCGAAAAGCACAGATGTGAAGTTTATCGGGCCGGATACGGTCGACGGGTCGCCCGCTATGGTCTATCAGTACACTTATAACGATCCGCAGGCGAAGGGGTTCAAAACTACGGCTAAGAGCTGGATTGGAGTGGCAAATAATCTGCCGCTCAAAACCGAGAGTGAGGGTGAAGTGGACATGATGGGCAAGACTGTAAAGTCGAAGAGCACCATCACTTATTCCGATTTTGGAGCTGACATAAAGATCGAGCGGCCGATGTAGCCAAACTTCGTTAAAGTTCGTTTCTCTCGCGGGAGTTCCGAGTTTTGAAAGTCACGACGAGTATAGTCACTGGCCTTTCGGTTTTAGAAATCAGAGGTTGTGAATACCAGTACAGCCGCTTACCTTTTTACCAGCAGCAATTCAAATGATGGGTTTCTAGTATTTACCGAACCCGCAGCCGTCAAAGTTAGTTACATCCAGCTACGTCGCAGTACATCATCGCGCCATTTTCACGCCATCGTGTCTTGGTTGTCTCTCGCTATTCCCAAGTTCGACGTTAAGACAATCCAATCCGATGGATCAGGTCTCCATATCGTGGATCGGAGCGCAGACTGTCGAAAAACGGGTCCACTTTGAGTCTATTTATCCTGGCCTCGTGATCCTGGAGGCTCTTTTCAAGCCATTGAAATGCCTGGTCCTTATCACCAAGTCCTGCATAGACCAAGGCAATACCATAGGCGTAAACGAAGCGCTGCTTCGAAAGCTGCTTGAGCTGGTCTAGTATTCTCAATGCTTCATCTCTTCTGCCTGACGCAGCATAGACATTTCCGAGCAACGCCAACACAAACGGATCATCATTCAACTCTCTGGCCTTCTGATACTCGGCGATGGCGTCCTGGAAGTCGTGTTTCATCTGATAAGCCATGCCTAGCTGCGCGTGGGCAAAGTAAAAGCTTTGGTCCATCTCTATTGCCTTTCGCAACTGCTCGATCGCTTTATCGTACTGACGCGCCTGGGTGTAAGTATTTCCGACATCTGCATTGATGGCCAGCGAGAGTGGATCAAGCTCCTGCGCCCGTTTCATCTCAGCGATGGCTTCGTCGAATCGCTGCATCTTCGCCAGGTATGTGACGCCATACCAATGATGAGCGGTAGCGTAATTGGGATTCAGTTGAATAGCTCGCTGATACTCCCGTTCAGCTTCCGGGTAGTTGCGATCGTAGAAAAAGAGCGAGGAGGCCAATGATGTGTGCGCTTCGGCGAGCGTCTCGTCAAGCTCCAAGGCACGCTTCGCAGCTGCTTTGGCCTTCGGGAAAGCTTCCTGTGGTGACACATCGGCAAAAAGGTTGAGCAGTTGGTAAGCATCGGCTAGACCGGCATACGCAAGTGCATAGTTTGGGTCTATCTCAATCGCCTGCTGGAAATACTCGACAGCTTTCTTGGCGGCATCGCCCGTTCTCTTGTTCCAATAAAAACGACCTTTGAGATAAAGCTGATAGGCCTCCGGATTTTCCGTGTAATGCTTAGTGACACGCCCCTGCTCTGCGCCCGAAAGCTTCAAACGGAGATTGCTGGTTATCTCTCTTGCGATTTCGCGTTGTACGGAAAGGAGATCAGTAGCCTTACGGTCGTACTGCTCACCCCAAATCTGAGTCTTGTCTTCAGCCCTTATGAGTTCAACATTGATGAGGAGCCTGTCGTCACGTTGCGAGACCCGACCGGTCAGTATTGCTTCAACGCCGAGCGTCCGCGCTACCTCCTTGGGGTCGACTTCTTTTCCTTTATAACGAAGACTCGAAGTACTGGCGATGACCTTTACGCCGGGCAGTTGTGAAAGGCTGTTGATAAGGCTCTCCGAAATTCCGTCTGAAAGATATTCTGTGTCCGGGTTATTGCTCGCATTTACCAGGGGCAGGACTGCAATCGAATCAATCGCTCCGCGGCGCGTGCGTCCAAAGTAAAGGTAGGCGCCAGTTACCGCAGCGAGTGTCAATACAGCAGCGATAAGAATGTTTCGGCTGTAAAATTCGGTTACCCTTGGCGATCGTTTGCGGGCGGTCGTCGTGCGGGCACTGAAAGTGCTTGCCTTCTCCGCCCCAGAAGCAGTCGCAGCCGCGGTCTGGCCGCTGATTCTTGACGCTGATGCACCCGTACGTTCTATCTCAGCATCCACTTCCAGTTTGCGCTTTAGGTTGCGCAGATCAATCAGCATATCCTTCGCGGTCTGGTAACGCTCTTCACGGTTTTTTGTCAGCGCCTTTGTGACGATTCGTTCCAGTTCAGCTGGTACTTCAAGCGCAAAGCGAGTCAACGGAGCTGGCTCTTTTTGAAGAATGAGAGAGATGCTTTCGGCAGCTGTCTCGCCGGAAAACGGCACGTGGCCTGTCACCATTTCGTAGAGCACCGCGCCGAGACTCCACAAGTCGGTCCGTGCATCTAGATGTATTCCCTTAGCCTGCTCAGGCGACATGTAATTCGTCGTCCCTATCACCGCGCCTGCGTCGGTATGGACCATCGCTTTAGTCGGCGCGGCTGTGTCGATAGTTCTCCCCTCCGGCTCGCTCAGTTTCGCAAGGCCGAAATCGAGCAGCTTAATGTATCCATCACGCCTGACCATTATATTTTCAGGTTTGATGTCCCGATGAATGATGCCCGCACCATGCGCGGGTACCAGTGCGCTGGACACCTGACTAGCTATCTCAACGATCTCAAGTAATTTGATTCTTTCATTTATACGAAGCCGCAAGGTGTCGCCATCGATATATTCCATGGCTATGAAGTGCACTTCTCTGGCCTGTCCAATCTCATAGATGTGGGCAATGTGGGGATGATTTAGCGCAGCAGCAGCCATCGCTTCCTGGTTAAAGCGGAGCATGCGATTGCGATCAGAAGCAAAAATGGCAGGTAGGATCTTTAACGCCACCTTACGATGTAACCTGCTGTCTTCCGCTAGATAGACCTCACCCATGCCGCCCGAGCCCAACGGGGAAATCACTTCGTAGGGACCAAGTCGCGTGCTTTTAGCGATAGGCATATCGCCTGTTGTCGGGGGAAATTCGTAGGATTCTGAGACGCGTTACATTATATCTTCATTCCAACTGTGAGACTATGCCTCTCAAGGTATAGCAGAAACGTTGGGGAACGCTGATTCGGAAGACTTGTAGACTGGTAGTGCCCCCGCAGGGATTCGAACCCCGAACCAACAGATTATGTTCCGGTCGATGATGCCGGAAACGCCGTGCTCGCCGGTGCCGTAAATCCGACTGGATGGGCAGCAGGACATAGTGGCTCGACCATCACGGTGTGCGTCGTCTGCGCCTTCGGCGTAGGTCCGACCGTCGGTCCAGAGCAAACCATTATTGGCGGCACAGGAACTGGCGTTTACGCCAACGCCGGTGGCAGCATAGCTGGGAACGATCCGCACAATCCTTTTCTCGTCGGGACTACCACTTTCACCCTCGTGGTTCCTGGAGTGACAGTGAATTCGACGTTTAGCAACGTTGTGATTCAATTCGGCACGACAGCGACTCCGCCTGCTACCACGGTTCCTGAGCCGGCAAGCATGCTGCTGCTCGGCACGGGGCTGGCAGGAATCGCCGCCAAAGTGCGAAAGCGGCGCAAGGCTGTCTAGTAGTTCACGTTAGCACCAAGCCACTCGACCGCCCCTGGGAGCTCCTTGGGCGGTCCTTTATTTGAAGGGCCGACTGGGCGACGAATTTGGACAGGGCAAAGATGGGCCTCTGATTCTCTCTGCGCTTTTGTATCAGTAACTTCAGTAAGCTGTTTCCTCTATAACACTCTCTCGAAGGAGGGTCGCGATGATATTGTCGTCAGGGTAGGCGTGACTGCGGTGCTGGCGAAACGCTTCAGCATAGAGTATTGGTCTCCCCGACACCGTTGACGCTCTTTGCCCCAGGGAAGCGTTAAAGCGACGCATGCTTTCCATGTATTCATCCATACCGTGGTGTACACGCAGCCAGTCATGCTGGCTCTCGTGGCAGGCCAGCATTTCGGCCTTTTGGTGCATCACCGCGCTGATGTCCACATAAAATTGCGGTGTGACTTTCTTGCCAAAAATATCTATGCCGTCCACCGGTTGGGCGTAGTAGAGGTAAGGTACCGTCGAGGTATAGCCAGCAGCACCAAGTTTCGTCTCATAGTTCGGTATTGATGCGTTGAAGCAGGCGTTGCGAACAAGAAGGCTGGTCACCTCGTGATCCGACATGTAATCGTTCGGCGGGTGCGTAATTACAATCCAAGGATCTACCTCTCTCAGCAGTGCCGTCACTCGGCGGTTAGAGTTGTCATTGCTAAAAATACATAGATCGGCAAACCCCGCGTGATGATACGTCGCCTCCAGCACCTCGCAAGCCTTCACTGCTTCACGATGGCGAATGCTGCGTATCTCTTCGGCTGAAAGCTCAACTGACCCACAATCGCCCAAGGTTAATGAGGCAACATGAACCTCGAGTCCGAGTTGATGGAGCGCAAATAGGGTGCCGGAGCACATCATTTCCACATCATCTGGATGGGCTCCCACGGCCAACACTCGCTTGATGTCTGACGCAATAATATTGTTCTGGGCCAGAAAACGCCTTCCCAAAGCCAATTTTCTGTTCTGGACGAAACGCGAGGCCCAACGTTTCCCGCCGAGGCGCTGGGAGGCCAACTTCGTTACAACGTCGCGACCGTAGTGTTCAATTTTTCGCAATACTCGCTCTGATCATCAAGTGCCCTGGTCGTGGCGGCTCCCTGCAGCAAAAGGGGAAACTGGCGCAAACCCTTCAACGAAAGCGCACACATAAAAAGAGCAGTCTGATATGGTCCATTTTCGGTGCGCCTATGGTGCGCCAACTCAGCCGTACTGGCAGACTCAGAAAAGCACGTACCAACAGTAGTTCAAGCAAATTCTCTAACAGAAAGGCACTCGCGAACACTGCGGAATACCCAGTGAAATAGGCGAATTGAGACTTTTAACCAGTGGGTCGCAGGTTCGAGTCCTGCTCGGCTCACCATTACGCTGGCGAGAAGACGTAGAATCAGGCCGTTCTAAAGTCACCCATCTGTGTTTACTCACTAAACGTCAGCACACAGCTTCCATGTGAAAAACCGAATGTGTTCCCGGCTTCTCGAGCTCGAGCCAAAAGACATCCGGATCTGCGAGTGCGGGGCTATTGGGCCAGCCCGACGCGGCGCAGCAAGTCCTGGAACCGGGGGTCGCTGCGCAGCGGATCATAGATAGGATCTACTTTTAGGGTGGTGAGATTGGCATGTTGCGAGAATGCCTTTTCCAACCAGATGAAGGCCTGTTCCTTGTTGCCCATGCCGATGTACGCCCAAACGAGAGCCGGTGGACCAGCTTGCTGTCTCCGGTTCAGCTCTAATAGTTTGTCAAGCGCACGCTGTGCCTCCGGTTGCTGACCAGCGCGGCCGTAGGTGTAGGCCAGCACTGACCACATCCACGGCGAAGGACCCTGCTGGCGCCACGTCTCTATATCAGCCAGCGCTTCCGCGTACATCCCTCTCTCGACGTAGGCAAAATTCACGATGTGGGAGCGCGGATAGTTCTGCTCCATCTCACTCACCGCCCGAAACTGTTGGATCGCCCGATCATACTGCCGTGAGAAGTACAAAATTTGGCCGTTGTCGACAGCGATAACTAGCGACAATGGATCAAGTTCCCGCGCGCGCTCGCTCTCTCGCAGGGCCTCGTCGAAGCGGCCAAGCAGAGCCAGATGCTCTGCATACCAGTGATGGGCCGTCGCATAATTAGGGTTCAATTCGATCGCTCGCCGGTATTCCTTCTCCGCGGTTTGCCAGTCGTAATCGTAATTCTGGACGATCAAAGCCAACGCCGTGTGGGCCTCTGCCAGATTTCCGTCAAGCTCTAAAGCTCGCAGCGCCGCAGCGCGCGCTTGCGGCATTAAATCATTTTGCTGACGACCACTGTAACCCCCTATTAAGGCATAGCAATCCGCCAGGCCGGCGTAAGCGCGGGCATAGTTGGGGTCTTTGGCTGTGGCCTGCTGAAAATATGGAACGGCCTGCGGCAACCATCTCTTGTTCCAGTAGTACTGACCCTTGAGATAGAGATCGAAGGCTTCATAACTCCTGGTAGAAGAAATCTGGGAGGGCTCGGACCGTGTGTGATCACCAAGGGTCAGATGAATTTCATCCGCGACTTCTTTCGCTATTTCACCTTGCAGGGACAATAGATGAATTAGTTCGCGGTCATACTCTCGCGACCAGACATGCGTCTGGTCTTTCATCTGAATGAGCTGGGTTGTGATTCGCACTCTGTCGGATTCGCGCCGCACGCTGCCCTCCAGAACGTACTGGACCCGAAGTGCGCGACCGATCTGGTCCAATGGCTCCTGGCTGTTCTTGTAGTGCATGACCGAGGTGCGGGCGATCACTCCCAAGTGCTCAGGATCAAGATTTCCCAGCTGGGTAATCATCTCTTCCGTGAGCCCATCACTGAAGTAATCCTGCGCCGCATCGCCGGTAAGGTTCTGGAAGGGAAGGACCGCCAGCATCAACCTGCCGGCGGCTGGTTGCGAACGGGCCAGGGAGCGGTGCCGCAGCAACAGCAACCCGGCAACCGCGATCAGAACTACGGCAACCGCGGCAGCGGCAAGTAGCGTCTTCCGCCGGCTTTTGCGCGCTATACCTGCCGCTGCTCTTGCCTTCAGAGCGCTGTCGAATTTTTCGGCTCCGGGTGACTCAGTATCATGCGGCTTGACGCCCTCTGAATCTTCCCCACGAGTTATCAATTGGGAATCAGCAGCTTCCCTTCTCGTGGGGGCGAATTGAGTGGTCGCCACGCTGCTATCGAGCGGTTCTTCGATGCGGGCAATGAACCGGTAACCGCGCCGCGGGACGGTCTCAATAAAGTGGGGATGGCGCGCATCGTCGCCGAGCGCTTTTCTTAGCTGTTGAATGTTAAAGGTTAAGTTCGATTCCTCGACAAAAGTGTCAGGCCAGAGGCGATTCATCAACGCTTCCTTCTCAACAATCCGCCCGCCGTCTTCAACCAGAATCAGAAGCGTATCAAAGACCTTCGGCGCCAGAGGCAGAGGCGCGCCGTTACGCAGCAGGACCTTTTGCTCGCTGTCAACGGTGAAATCGTCAAAGTGGTGAAAATGCCCGGGAGCGAAAGACATGGCGGCCCTTGAACTTCCTTAGAACTTCCTCATTGATTCCTCAGGACTTTTCCCAGCCTCACGGGTAACCTGGCCACAGGTAAGACGAGGAGATTGTGGTTGATTCTAGCAGCGGCCTCAGGTGACAGCAATCCAACCATCTTGTCAGTGTGTATCAGCCCTTAAGGGCAGGACAGAGCGCGCCGTTGCCAGGTGGCGGAAAGTTTTTATACCTGCCAAAGGGTACTAAGGAAGCTTTAGAGAATTGCCTTGTGGTGATGAAAGGTTCTCACGGTCGATTTATTTTTCAGGGGGTACCAAAATGAGATCACGCGTGCTTCGCACCAATCCAAGTCTGTTCAGACGATTATTAGGTAACCGCTTCGCGACAAGAATCCTGTTGATGCTTGCTTTGACGGTACTCTTGGCGCTGCCGTTTGGCGCTCTGCCGGTTTCGCGCCTTGCTAAATTCGCGCGCGCGGTCAGGGCCGCAAGCACCCCAATCACGACAAGCAGAGTCGCGCCTGTGGGCACAATTACTGTTACTGATCTAACTCAGAAAATCAGCAGTGCGGGGGGCTGTTCACTGCCGGAGGCCATCTATTCCTCCGAATACGCTACTAACATCGCTCCCGACCCCGCAAATCCAGGTACTTACATCGACACACCGTGCGCGAAAGGCACTGGGGATGACACTATTGTGCTGCCAGCCGGCGCAGTGTTCCTGATGACCAGCATCATGCCCGACCTCCAGAACATAATGGGCCCGACGGCTACCCCAGTGATCAATTCGAAAATCATTATCGAGGCCAACGGGTCGCGCCTTGAGCATGTGCAAAACGGCGTAAACTTCCGAGCGTTCGCCATTAATTCCGGAAGAAGCCTGACGATCAGGAATGCTTACATCAAAGGGTTCACAGCCAAGGGCGGAAACGGTGGCGGTGGCGGCGGTGGCGGCTTGGGCGCAGGCGGCGCGATCTATGTCAACGAGGGGAATCTTACTGTTGAGAGCTGCACATTTGAAGGCAACGGGGCGGCCGGCGGCAATGGTAGCGAGGGAAAATTCTCGTTCACCGCAAACATCGAGGGGTTTACCAGCCCGGGAGGTGGGGGCGGCGGCCTGGGTGGCAACGGTGGTGAAATCGTTCTCCCGGATCTAGGTATCGGTGGCGGCGGCGGCGGCGGCGGCTCGCGCGGGAACGGTGGTCGTGGCTCAGGCGGCACCGGATCCGGCAGTGGAGGTGGTGGAACCCTGGAGGATGGCGTCATCGGCGGGGTCACAGATACGGGCGGCGCCGGCGGCAAAAACTGCGGCGGCAAAGGTGGGGACTACAGCATAGACTTTGGCGGCCGACCAGGGGACGACGGAGCCTGCGCCGGTGGTGGCGGTGGTGGTGGTGCACAACTGACGGCTAACGGAGGCAAAGGCAACTACGCCGGCGGCGGCGGTGGCGGCGGGAGCGGGCACTTTGCGGGGATAATCTTTCCAGAGGAGGGCGATGGTGGCGATGGCGGCTTCGGCGGAGGCGGCGGCAGCGGCAGTTTAAATGCTGCTTCTGACATTGCCGGTGCGGGTGGCAAAGGCGGTTTCGGTGGCGGCGGCGGCTCGGGCGATCTGCCCGGCAATGGCGGCAGTTTTGGCGGCAACGCGGGAGGCTCAACCTTAGATATTCACGACTATTGGCATTTTCGTGGCGGTGGTGGCGCAGGTCTGGGCGGGGCCATCTTCAACGATGGAGGCACCGTTAGAATTTCTAACAATACCTTCACCGGCAATTTCGTGGTTCGAGGCGTGGCCGGAGGCGAAGGAGCGCAGAACGGCAGGGATGCAGGCGGGGCGATCTTTTCTCTTAACGGTTCGCTCACGGTGCTGAACTCGACGATCAGCGGCAACCAGAGCACGGGAACCGACGCAGGCATTTTCGTGCAGGAAGATGGCGCGGAAACACATTTCATCCTGCGCAACACAATCATTGCCAACAACGGCACGGACGAGTGTCACTTCGAAGGCGATGTCACGCACGACGGCTCAGGGAATTTCATTGTAAATAATCTCGGCTGCCCCGGTAATGTGAATCCCACTATGGCTGATCCTCTATTGGGGCCGTTGCAGCTCAACTCGCCTGGCAGCACGCCCACAATGGCGTTGCCTCCTAATAGCCCGGCTATCGACAAGGGCGTGGACCTCTCAAGCGAGGGGATTACGACGGATCAGCGAGGCGTGACCCGCCCGCAGGGAGCGGCCTTCGACATTGGTGCTTATGAATTCGCTGCCTGTAGCACAATCACGTGTCCAACCAACGTAACGCAATCCAACGACCCTAATCAGTGCGGCGCGGTCGTCAATTATCCAGCGCCGACAGTGGACGGAGACTGTGCCGTTGTCTGTTCGCCGGCTTCGGGAACAGTCTTTCCAGTGGGCACAACAACCGTGACCTGCACGTCTGGATCTCTGAGTTGTTCGTTCAGTGTTACCGTCAACGACACAGAAAAGCCGGTCATCAATTGCCCGTCGAGCATCAGTGTCGGCAACGATCCGGGTCAATGTTATGCGATGGTGAATCCTGGTACGGCGACGGCGACGGACAATTGCCCCGGCGTGAACGTGATGGGTTCACGTAGTGATGGACAAGCATTGAGTGCTCCCTACCCCACCGGTGTGACAACTATCACCTGGAAGGCGACGGACGCCAGTAACAACATGGCGACCTGCCAACAAACGATCACGGTGAATGATCTGGAACCTCCGGTGATAACTGCATCGCTCGTGACTTCCTGCCTCTGGCCGGCTGATCATGAGCTGCAGGATGTTGGTTTGAGTCTTGCCGTGTCAGACAATTGCACACCGGCAGCGCTAATCGCTGTTAACGTAAAGATCACGAGCGATGAGAAGCCTGAGGCCGATGACGGTGACGGTGACGGCCGCTTCTCGCCAGATGCGACCGTAACTGGTACGGGCGTTAACCGCATCATCCGGTTGCGCAGAGAGCGTTTGGGAAGTGGGGATGGACGTGTCTATCTAATCCGGATCACGGCGACTGATCAACATAACAACACTTCCTTGAAGGTTCTGCGGGTGGGTGTGCCGCTGAGTCAACCTCCGTACTTGCCGTGCGGGATCGACAGCCGGCCAGTTCGTGGGGGAGACGCGCCGGATGGCGGATTCTACGCAACGAGTCCACCTGCCCGGGTCATCGGTTCAAAGCAGTAGAGACATTATGCTCGCACGGGCGCGCACTAACATCGAGCGGTGGTCTTCGACGAAGATCCCAACAACAGCGGCAGCGTCTTTCTCCGCGACTTCCGAGCCAGCCTCGCCGACGCCGACTTCTCAACCGTCAACGTTGAGATCACCATCGGCACGGGCGCTACGGCGGACAAGCTGACCGGCACCGCGAGTCTCGTGCAGAAGCCCTCCGGCAGCGGCAGTTGGCGGCTCGCGAACGAGCCTAACCACCCTCGCTGATCGGGGCTACCTACGCCTGCTGACGAGTTAGCGTTAAGGCTAAACACAGAAGGAAGAAACTACGATGATGAGAATTAAGAGACCTACTTGCACACTCGCAACACTCGGAGAGGATTTAATGAAGGGTGGCTGCTTATCGGCACAGGCACTCCTAAAGGCCGCGTTTGTCTTCCTTTCAGGAGCCCTTCTGGTCGCGCTGATTCCTATCGTCGCTCATGCGAATCCTGGCGATCTATATGCAACTGATAACAGTTCGATTCGAATATATGCGCCCGATGGATCGGGGAGTATCTTTGCTTCCGGCCTGCTGCGCCCTCGTGGTTTGGCTTTTGACGGCTTCGGCAATCTCTTTGTCGCGACTCTCGACACAGCGACTCTCTCTGATGACCGGGGAATGGTTCTCAAATTCGCTCCGGATGGGACAGTCACTGTCTTCGCCACCGGATTGGATTCCCCTTCAGGGCTAGCCTTCGATGGCGCAGGCAATCTCTACGTCACCAGCAGCCGTGTTTTTCCCGGAGGGGGAAGAGTGACGAAAATCACCCCTGGTGGAGTAAAGAGCCTGTTCGCCATTTTGGGCCCTGACCCTAAGCCTTTCCACCAGAATTTTGGTATTGCCATTGACGAGCGGAATAATCTCTTTGTGGCTGACAACCAACAGGACAAGATCTACATGATCACTCCCGATATACGATTCGGCACCGCTGGAGAAATCAGCACGTTCGTCTCTCTTCCCGTTCCCATAGGGCTGGCTTTTGATGGGGCGGGAAACTTATACGCGAGCGACGGAGGTCCGGACGTTGGTGAACCGGGAAGCATCACTAAAATCGCTCCCGATGGAACAGAGACTCTCGTCGTTTCGGGACTGGGGGGCCTTCGTGGTTTGGCTTTCGACCCCAATGGCAATCTTTTTGCAGCAGGCCACGACAACAACGTGATCTACAAAATAACTCCTGGTGGATCAGTCAATATTTTCGCCAACGGCCTCAATGTCCCGCAATATCTTGCCGTCGAGCCTTAGTTCTCGCCGCGCGACAAAGGTAGAGCGTTGTTGCAATGTGCACAAGGGCTGAGGAGCTAACGACATCTCGGGACTCAGCAGCGGAGTTGCGGATGTTCTGCTCGACGTTGTTTCCCGACGCACCACACTGGAGGGTTCTGAAGGAACAGTCATCGACTATGGGTTCGACAACCGAATAATCGGCTTCACGAAACTATGAGGCTACAGTTTGATTGACAAGGCCACGACCTGGGATAGAAAAACGTCCTGATACAGGATGACGCAGAATTTTTGTGGCAAATTTGTGACGTGATTACGGGCAAACAGGTATGAATGGTTGTTACTAGATGTACTCCGAAGCGGCTGCAACCTGTGTAAGATGTTAATAGATCTAAAGAGCCGTGACTGGTTGTAATCGGCTTGATGGCCCTTTTAACCAGTGGGTCGCAGGTTCGAGTCCTGCTCGGCTCACCACTAGAATCAATTAAGTTAGGGCAGCCGATGGTGTATCCATTCGCTGCCCTTTGTATTTGGTGTGCGGATAGTGTGCGGGAATTCGGGAAGGGTGCGGGATCCCCACAAAGGAAAACCCAGCGGATAGGTACAGACGGAATAGAACAAGCGCATCGACTGGCGGACGGCCATAATAGGCAGCTCTTACGAGTGTTGCGATAACTGAGAGATCTAAGACGCTACACGCCAGTGGTGATTCAGAATGCGCAGCAAGTTAACGTTGGCAATCAGCAACTGAATGTCTCAGGTTAATGACTCGCCGCTGAGATACTGTGTTGGATGTCAAGCAGCTTGTGCGAGCTGGTCACTTCAGCGGATGATGACCGCCACTTAAAGACGAGTGATTATATGAAGCAAATATCATACATCTCTATCATTATTCTTATGCTGATCCGTTTGGCGACGCTCGGCATTTCGCAGAACACTGCATCCACACCTGAGAGCAAAGCCAAAGACAAAGTGAATTTATATAGGCGATATGACAAGTCTAAGGATCAGACTGTGACTAAGATGGAACCTATACTCATTTATGGAGCACCTAGCCCAGTAACTGGTTTATACATAAGCGCGTCTTACACCTTTACAGGAAAAACCCCGGGGAGACCAGAGTCAGTAAACCTCCTCTTTCGGTCAGGTGAGGGCAAATACAAGTATGATCGAGAATTGATTGTTAAGGCAGAATTCTTCCATCAGCTCTTCAAAGCAGTTCGTGTAACCACAGGCCTGGATCCCCACAACCACTTCCCCGCGGAACTGACTGTAGAAGGCCCTGATGTCGTCACGTTCGCGATGTAACTCCTGTTGCCCCACGCTCTCATCTTCACTGTCCAGGTAACTCACCGTTTGTTGTCGCGCGTGGACGTCTACTCCGATTTATAATGTCATCGCGGGTGCCTCCTTTTGCGATCACGCACCCGGGAGTTTAACCGCTCTCGGTTCGCGGGCGCCCGCTTTATAACATCAGCGTTAGGTTGCTTCGCGAGAACTCCGCGCTGCGGCGAGTTGCCGCGGTCGTTGTATGTGCCTTGATCTGGACAGCCTGTGGCAGCGCGGTTCAGTCCTCGGGGCAAAACGGTGGTGCGGCCGGCGACGACAGTCAAATCGGGCGCGCGTTCAAAAACAGGACGAGCAATGTCCAGGTTGAAGGCGAAGGTGTAGTAACGCGCATACTGGCGGACGACCTCGCTGGCAGCAGGCATCAGCGATTCGTGGTTCGCCTCGCATCAGGTCAGACGGTCCTTATTGCGCACAACATCGACATCGCACCGCGGGTCGCCGGGCCACAGAAAGGCGATAGCATACGCTTCTACGGCGAGTACGTGTGGAACGAAAAAGGAGGTATGGTCCACTGGACGCACCACGACCCGGAAGGGAGGCACGTGGCAGGTTGGCTCAAACACAACGGGCGGACCTATCAGTAACACCCGGTGCATGTTCCTCTCCGGGACGCAAACCAACAACTC